>Ga0310691_10003045_pt1 | contig 20840 bp, 11 predicted proteins | sample 176DNAGHGlowgp2_FD_203887 | JGI IMG/M metagenome (GOLD analysis project Ga0310691, IMG submission 203887) | Sheep rumen microbial communities from Palmerston North, Manawatu-Wanganui, New Zealand - 1766 DNA GHGlow gp2 (v2) (version 2) | ecosystem: Host-associated > Mammals > Digestive system >...
GACGCCGAGCACGGCATACTGATGCTGTTCGCTTCCGCCTACCAGTTTCTGGAGGTAAGGGAAGGACAGCAGAGTCACGAAGCCCATCGCGTATGCTCCCACCATGCGATAAGAAGAAAACTGGTTTTTCTCGTCGTCATTGTCGGTCATAACACCCAGAAGCGAGCCGTACGGCACGTTCACGGCAGTGTAGACCGCCATCATCAGAAGATAGAGAGAATATGCCCAGATACGTTTTCCGGTAATGCCCAAGTCCGGCGTGTAGAGCAGCAGAGCGAACACTGCGCCAAGCGGAATGGCCCCGAAGATGAGCCACGGCCTGTAGGTGCCCCAGCGGGACTGTGTACGGTCGGCGATCGCTCCCATCATGGGGTCGGTGACCACGTCGAACAGACGGGCCACAAGCATCAGCGTGGCAGTATCTGCAACGGTAAGGCCGAAGATGTTCGTGAAAAACAAAGGGAAAGCAATGGACATCACCTTCCAGGTAATACCGCCGGCTGCCGCATCTCCAAGGGCATATCCTATTTTCTCCGAGAACTTTACCATATAACTATTTCTTGTTGAGATTCTTGTCGATCAAGCGGTTGAGCCTTTCCACGGTCAAGCCTGTCCTCAGGCCGTCCGGTTCGGTATTGAGGCAATAGTCTACGAGACGGTCGATAGTCGAGACGGCAACGTGCATGCGAGTATCGGAAGAAGCATAATAGATATAGACGGTGCCGTCCTCATCGGCAATCCAACCGTTGGAAAAGAGTACGTTCATCACGTCGCCGATATATTCTTCGCCCTCGGGAGCCATGAAGAACCCGGCAGGTTCGGCAATAACGCGCGTAGGATCGTCGAGGGCGGTCATGTACATGTAGAGCACATAACGAAGGCCGGATGCACATCCGCGCACTCCGTGAGCAAGATGCAGCCATCCCTTCGAGGTCTTGATGGGTGCGGGGCCCTCTCCGTTCTTGCATTCTTTAATGGTATGGTAGTGACGCTTGTTGATGATTTTCTCGTCACGTATTACCGCTCCGTCCATGCTGTCCACAAGCGCCCAGCCTATGCCTCCGCCATTTCCGGCATCGATGAAGCCGTCCTGAGGGCGGGTATACAGGGCATATTTGCCGTCGACGAATTCCGGATGAAGCACGACGTTGCGCTGCTGGCTGGAAGAAACGATATCCGGCAGACGCTCCCAAGTGACAAGATCCTTGGTGCGGGCGACACCGGCGGCTGCAACGGCGGAAGAGAGGTCGCCGGCAGGGGCAGCAGGGTCCTTGCGCTCGACGCAGAATATGCCGTAAATCCAACCGTCTTCATGAGCGGTGAGTCTCATGTCGTAAATATTGGTGGCCGGTTCTCCGAATTCCGGCATGGTCACAGGACGCTCACGGAAACGGAATCCGTCGGTTCCTCTTTCACTTTCGGCTACTGCAAAGAAAGACTTGCGGTCGGCGGCTTCGACACGCACTACCATGCAGTAGCGTCCGTTCAACTTTATTGCGCCTGAATTCAGCGCTGCATGGATGCCGAAACGCTCCATGAGATATGGATTAGTCGCAGGATCGAAGTCGTAACGCCACTCCAGCGGGGCATGTGCGGCGGTCAGCACCGGGAAAAGATATCTTTCGAATATCCCGTTGTCCTCGACCGGAACGTTTACCCTGTTCAACAACTCTTCATGACGCATGCGAAGGAAATGCTCTCTTTCTTTGAAATCCATGATCAAATCAATGCTATTTGTTTAAAATCTGTAAACTTTTTGAAATCTTCTTCGTTCTCGAAACCCTTCCACGGGCCATAGAAATGCTCTGGCTTGTCGTGGGCGTTACGCCAGGTAAGAACGTAACTCACAGGGAAATCCTTTATTACAGGATAAAGCACTTCCGTCCACCAGACAGGTGATGGGATCGACTCGAGGCCGGTTTCGGAAAGGGTTATGATTTTTCCATGTTCCTTTCCCAGGGAAGTCATGTACTCCAGCGTGCTCCGGAGCTCTCCCGAGAATTTGGCGCAGGATGCTTCCAAGCCAGTCTCGCGATTGAAATAGGTGTAGCCATCCACACCGAGAATGTCTATTAAGTCATCACCCGGATAGCGTTCCATATAACCCGCAACGTCCACGTTCATGCTGGGCGAATAGCACCAGAGCATGTTGTCCAACCCGCGTTCACCTGCCAGGTAATCGTATGTCATCCGCCAAAGAGCCTTGTACTGCTCCGTGGTGCAGAGCCTCTGTCCCCACCAGAACCAACTTCCGGTATGCTCGTGCCAGGGGCGGAAGATGAAGGGGATACGATTGCCGTCGGCATCGCGCAGGGTATCGAAGAAATCAGCCAGTATCTTCAGCCATTCCTGGAATTTAGCATGATTCTCTCCTCCTTCAAGGATGGAGGCCACCACCTGGTCGGAACTGATGTCCCAGGCGTCTCCCCCGGTCAGAGGGTTGCGGGCGTGCCAGGAGAAAGTGACAACCCCGCCCCTTTCGTGATGCTTCACGGCAGCCCTGCGGATCAGGGTGAACGGGACGGCGTCCAGGCTTTTGTCGCCGCCAAGTTCGAGTTCACCAAGTTCAAGGCCGAGCACTGCGGGATAGTGTCCGCACACATCCTTTATGTCGGAGCGCTCCAGCGGGTCGTTCTGTGCGTCTTCCACCTTCCAGGCATGCCCGTAGCAAAGGTCATCCTGATGTCCGTACATGATTTTACCATCTGCCACGAGGGCTTCGAGTCGGGCCGACAGTTCCGAGGCCGCACCGGCCTTGTCGCCGTTCCCGCAGCAAGCTGCGAGAACGATGGCGAGTCCGGAAAAGAGGATAGGTTTCAGTATGGTTTTCATTTTCAGAATTTTGGTGCCTTGTTATATACTGTTTCGAGAGTATAGCTCTCGCTTTCGTTGTTCATGGTATTCACTATCAGGTCGACAATCTCCTTGCTGTTGCCGATATAGCCGCCGGTGCCATGATTTATGTATCCGTGGTGTTCCTGGCCGCTGCCGGTGGCACCGTTGTCCCACAGGAAGGGAGGCAGGCCGTAAGTCTTGGCAGCCTTCACGATATACTCCATATAGTATTTGAAGAAGGCCCATGCGCGGGTGTCGCTCTTGCTTCGCATCGAACATCCGAATTCACCCACGTAAACAGGTATGCCTTTGTTGACATAATCGGCCGTCAACTTGCCGAATATAGACCTCACATGGTCTTCATCTCCGCCTGAGGCCTTTTTGGCCGCATCTCCGGTATGTCCCCAATCCGAATACTGACTATCCCCGATGGTATATTCGCTGGGGTCGTAGAAATGGACGGATACCATTATTTTGCCTGCTGCATCCTTTGGAAGGGTAAGATAATCCACGAATGAAGGATTGGCGGCATAGGTGGGCACTCCCAGCCAACGCGTGGCGTTATTCCCTCCGGTGGCCCGGACTGCATCCACGAATACCTGGTTCCACTCGTTGAGTATGTTGCACTGAATCGAAGGATTTGCCCGGAAAGATGCGCTCCAGCCCCATCCGCCGTCGTTCAGTTCGTTGAAAGACTCGAAAATCAGCCATTCACCCTTGTCCTTGAACTTCTCCGCTATCTGGGTCCATACCGCAGTGATTTCTTTTTTGATACTTTCGTTGACCTCGCTGCTCTTGGACGCTCCCAGGATGTCGAGCCATCTCGTGTCCAAGTCTTTCCCGTTTTCCTTGATGGAATGATGATTCTCGTCGTGATGGGTGTTGATGATAACATAGAGGCCGGCTTTCTCAGCATAGCCGACGATCTCGGCGACACGGTTGAGCCAGGCGGCATCAATGGTGTAGTCCGGAGCCGGGCCTATCTTCTTGAGCCAGGTAATGGGGATGCGGACGGATTTGAAGCCTGCTGCCTTTACACCGTCAAATGTTGCCTGGGTAGCGGGCTCGGCACCCCAGCACGTCTCATTGGGCATAAGGAAATTGTCCCCTGCCCAAGTGCCGTTGTAGAAGGCGTCCATGTGGTTTCCCATATTCCAGCCGAGCCCCATCTTTGCGGCGAGATTCCAGGCGACATCGGACAGACGCTCGTCGGTGCCGGGATCCACCGGGGCAGCCTCGGTAGTGAATGATACGGATGCCGCCGCTGCGGCTTCCTGATTGTCTTTGTATCCCTGCACAACTCCGGCGGGGATGCTGACATCATACTGCTTGCCGTAATCGAGTCCGGTAATGCTGACCGTCACATTTTTCGAGTAGGCGGCGGTCTTGGTGATTTCCGCACCACCGGTAATGCTGACCTTGGACTGGTCGGCAGCGAGGATCTTAATGTTCTGGTCGAAGGTGAAAACCACCTCCTTGGTGCTGATTGCAACGCCGGTGGCGCCGGTGGCAGGTTCGGTCGACACAAGCACGGGAGCATCGGCCTTAATGGCTTCTTCCGTGCCGGAACCGTTGCAGCAGCTGATCATCGGTAAGGCGATTGCAAGATAGATTAGTCTGCGGATATTCATCATTTATTTCCAGTTTGTCACACTGCCCCTGTTGAGCATGTATGTATTTGATAAAGCTTTTTTCCAGTCATCGACAGAATTGTTCCAGCTGTCGGCATAGAGGGCGGGCTTGCCGTCCACGAAATTGTTCCAGGTGAGGAAATAGAGCCAGGGCGCGCCTTCTGCATAGCAGGCATCGAAATCGAAGAGATTGCCTATCTCGCAGAGCGCAACCATCTTGTTGCCCTTCACCGAGTCGTTGACACGCTTGAACGTGGCGGACTGGGTGGTGTTCTTGTCTACATAAAGATCGCAGCCGACAAGGTCCACACAGTCATCGCCCGGATACCAGGCTTCCATTTTTTCGGTTTCCGCCAGTTTGCCTTCATCACTTGTCTGTATGGTCCAGACCCACACCAGGTTGTTCAGGGCGTAGGTGCCGGTCAGTTTGTCGTAAAGATACCTCCAGAGCTGCCTGCAAGGCTCGGCGCCGTCAAGCCCCCACCAGAACCAGGGGCCCCAGGTGTAGTCTCCGGCGGCCTCATGAAGGGGGCGGAAGAGTACAGGTATATCGGCATCTGAAAGCAGTTTGAGATACCCGGCAAGTTTTTCTATCTGGGCATCCATGCACTCGTGCTGCCAGGTCCCTTCTTTAAGGGCGTCCTTGGGATGGAATGCCTTGTTCGCAGAGGTGTAGAAGGCATACTCCCCGGGGTCGTGCTTCCGGAAAACCTCTTCCGATTTGGGCACGTTCCAATGCCAGCATATCTGGATGATGCTGCCATCGTCCCAGGCCTTCTTCACATCTGAGATGTCTCCATAATCCGGGCAGTCGGCCCATGCCTTCGGCGGCCATTCCATGAACAGGTAGTCGTAGCCGAGTATTGCCGGATACTTTCCAGTAATACTGTTGATGTGGTCGGCGAACTGATTGTCCCATCCGCTCTTGCAGGCCATCGTGCCGCTGAGGGTTTTCTTGCCGTAGTTGTCGAGGAGGAACTGATAGAGCGCCTTTGCCCTCGCACTTGCTTTGGCATTGGTGAGAGTCTTCTGAGGATTCATCCCGTAGGTCTTGAATTCCTTCATTGTGAAGCTGGTGCTGACGGCTTCTGCGGCACCCTGATTGTCTTTATATCCCTGCACTATGCCGGAAGGGATGCTGACGGTGTAGGTTTTCCCCTGTTCCAGGCCCTCTACATCCACCGTGAGGGCTTTGGCATAAGAGTTCACTTTCGAGACCGACGCTCCCCCGGACACCGTCACTTTGCCATAGTCCGCGGTCAACACCTTGATATTCTGGTCGTAGGTGAACACAATGCTCAAACTGGTTCCGGTAAGATCGGCGGTGCCGTCGGCCGGGCTTACGGAAACGAGCATCGGGGGCGTCACGGGATCCGGCGGATCCACCTCCTTCCCGCAGGAAAGGAGCAACAGGGCCGCAAATATACAAAACAGATACTTTTTCATAATCAGGACCCGGAGGGAGGGTCAGCCCCCTCCGGGCAAAAAGTTAAAAGATGGTAACCTTGGTGAAGGTGAGGCCGGAGCCCTGGATAATGATACCAATATTATCCTGCTCTTCAGCACTGCCCTTCTTGGCCTGGATGTTGTCCAGAATCTCTTTGGTCAGGACCATCTTGGTGCAGCGGTCCAGAATGCCATCCGTGAACCATCCGTACACGTCGGTAGGAACAAGGGTGCCGTTGAAGGTGGTTCCGCCGGCATTGTCGAAGTTGATGCCGCTCCAGTCGCCATAGTTCACCTGAGCCTGGTCCCACTGCTGATCCACCTGAGTGTAGTAGAACGACAGTATCTGGCCTTCCTGCACACCTTCGAACCTGGCGGCAGGAATCAGAACACGGCCACCGTCGCCCCAGCTGATCTGGACCTTTCCTTCCCAGATATCAATTTCCTGAGGAACTTCCTGCAGAATCTCTATCTTGGTGAAGGTAAGGCCGGAACCCTGAATAATGATTCCAAGATCAGTCTGATCTTCTGCGCTGCCCTTCTTGGCCTGGATGTTGTCGAGGATATCCTTTGTGAGCACAACCTCCGTGCAACGGTCCAAAATGCCATCCGTGAACCATCCGTACACATCGGTGGGAACAAGGGTGCCGTTGAAGGTAGTTCCACCGGCATCATCGAAGTTGATACCGGACCAGTCACCATAGTTCACCTGGGCCTGATCCCACTGCTGGTCCACCTGAGTGTAGTAGAGCCGCATTACGGTACCGCCCTTTATACCCACGAACTTCTCCGCAGGAACCAGAATACGGCCGCCGTCACCCCAGGTAATCTGGGTCTTGCCTTCCCAGGCGATGATGTGGTTGATCTCGAGCTGAACCCCGATTTGGCTGGGGCAGACTTCCTTGTCGCCATTCATCAGTTCGAAGGTGATGTTGTAGCTGCCGACCTTGTTGTAAGGCATGATGAAGGAAACCTCGTCGTCGGTACGTTTGATATACTGAGTCACCTTGGCATCACCGATGTAGATGCGGTCTACCATCATGAAGTTGGAGCCCTTGAGCGTCACGGTTGCACCGATGTGCTCGGCAGCAGGCATCTCGTTCACGATGATGAAGGAGTGGTAATTGACGGTGATATCCTCGGCAGGTTCGACTTTTTCGCCGTTAGCGAGTTTGAGAACCACCTTGCCGCTGACCGAAGTCGATGCGGTGGCAATCTCTATCGCACCTTCCTTGAGTTCGAAAGCCTCATCCTTGCCACCGAGAGTGACTCCGGTGATAAGGTCGAGATCCGTACCGCTGACTTTGAGGGTGTCTCCGGCATAAATGGCGGTGGGAGCAATAGCTGTAACGGTGGGATGCACGAGGGTGTAAGCCACGGAAACCTGATCACCGCTGTCCATGGTGAGGGTTACGTCACCTTCTGTTGCCTTTGCAGGAACGGTAAGCGTAATCTTGCCGTCTGCGAATGCAAATTCCACGCTGGATGCACCGGGCAGGCCTACGCCCGTGATGAGATCGAGACCGGTGCCGCTGATAGTCAGGACTTCACCGGCCTTGACGGGCTGGGGAGCTGCAGAAAGTCCGGTAGGTACCACCAGCGTGATGGTGCCGGCCTTGAAGCTCTTGCCGGCAAAACTGACGGCGTTCACGTCGCCGCTCTGTGCCGTTGCAGGCAAACTGAGAGAGAGAGTCTTATTATCTGCCGAAACGGTGAAATCCGGCACTTCGGTGCCGCCCTCGAAAACGACCTTTTCGATCATGTTCAGGTAGGCGCCCTTGATGGTCAGGGTCTGGCCGGGTTTTGCGCTGGCGATTTCTAGGCTGCTGACAGTAGGGTCACCGATAACAAGATCAGCCTCGGAATAGCTCTTGTTGGCAATAGCATCGGGATCCTCCGCTTCGTCGGCATCCCCAAGAATGATCTTGCCGGTAACCGCCTTGGCGGGCACCACTACCTTGAGGCTCTTACGGGTCTTTTCGGTGATAGCGTCGCCGGAAGCGATGACTCCGTTCGCAAAGATGACTTCCTGGATCAGGTTCATATAGTCTCCCGTAACGGTGATGACGTCTCCGGGCATTGCGCTCTTGGGAGTAAAGTCGGTAAACTCGATGGGCTCGGTGTAAGTGAGCTCGGTAAGACTGGTAAGAGTCTTTCCGTCCTTACTTACGATTGAGATCTTGCCCACCTCTTCGGTAGTATTCGGAAGCTTTACGGTAATCTTGCTCTTCTTCCCTTTCTCTACGACGGTGATATCCGTAATAGGGTCGATTCCGGGAATCCGGACCTCGGCAACCTCCTCGAGGAAACTACCGATGATGGTGAGCTCGCCTCCGCGATAAATAGGATTAGGAGCGAAGGAACCGAATGCGAGTTCCGAGCTGAACTGATCCGTATCGAGTTCGGCGCTGGTCTGGCAGGCCTGGAAGGATGCCAGAGCGATAGCGGCGATGCATATAAGTTTAAAAATGTTTTTCATACGCATAATCCATTAAAGAGGTACAACACGGATATTGTCGATAGCGATGATAGGAGATCCTGCGGTACCGGGAGTCGATCCACCGTACACGAACAAGGAGAAGCCGTGCAGGTAGCTGTCGTCGAATGCGGTCGAGCAGGCAGCGCCTCCGCAGACCTTGTTGAACTCGGAGAGAGGGAAAGAAACGGTCTGCCACTTATCCCCGGTGTCGTATTTTCCGGTAGCTGTCCAAGGCTCCCACACATAACGGGGCAGGGTATCTGCAGTATAGTAAGCATTGGTCATGTTGGCCTCGGAAACGGATGCCTCGTTGGAGAACATGATCTGCAGGGCGTAGCTGGTCCAGGGATTGGTCGTAGGAACCATGATCTCGAACTTGAGGCAAAGACCGCCTACGCCATATTTCTTGATGTAGTTGGCAAAATCGGTGTTAGAATACAGCGGAGGATTTGCGCTTCCGACTGCTCCGGGCCAATAGTTGAAGGCCATCTCGTCTTCTTTCCAGTCATCCCACGGGCCTGCTGCCATATCGGCGGCAAAAGCGATGTAATTGCCGCTGAGGGCAGGGAACGCGTGATCGCCGGGAGCGTGAAGGACCTTGCTGCCATCACGCCAGCCGGCGCCGATAGCACGGCCGTAGACGCCGTCCCAGTCGAAGAGAATGTTGCGCGTGTCGCGGAACTGGAAGTTACTGCGGCCGGTACCGGATGCAGTGGTAACCTCGACGGGGCCGGATGCAGCACCTGCAGGCACCTTGAAGGTGATGGTTTCGGAGGAAACCACGGTGTAGTTGCTGACGGAGACGCCGGGGATATTGACTCCGGTAACATCGATAAAGTACTTTCCCTTGAGGGTCACTTCCTCACCGTCGGCAGCCCATTCATTGCTGATGGAAGTAACCTTCGGGACAGGAGGAAGGATCTTGAAATCGTAGGTGACGGAGTCCTTGGCCGCAGTGACAAGGTATATTTTGTCGGTCTGCACGGTGGCAGCGGTGCTCGGCACTGCAACGATCAGGGTGTTGTCGGTAATGTAGCTGGTATTCAGCACGGCGGCCTGGTCGTTGAAATAGATGTCGTGCACGCTGCGCAGGTTGGAGCCTACGATGCAGAGCACCTCGTCCATGAAGGCCTGGGTGATGAACACGTCCTGGTCGGCATACCGTACGAAATCTACCGTAGGCTTGCCTTCCGTAGCGTGAAAGCGGTCCGGATAATCCTCTGCGCAGGATGCGAGAGCAAAGATTCCGGCGATGATTCCTATATATTTTAGCATTGATTTCATAAGGCTCATCGATTAAAAGTTATACGAATAAGTCTCACGCACGTCAACGTGGATGGGTTCTGCAGTAGAGGCCACGTTGGGATTGAGGACCACGTCTTCGGTAGGGAACGGCATGGTGAACATCTCGGGCTTAACGTCGGTGAGCTGATACTGGGTGGTATCGTAACTGATTCCGCTGGCATCCCATGCATTTGCACCCGGGCCTACGTAATTGCCCTTTTCGTCGCAGACGAAGCTCTTGTATGCATCGTCCAGTCCACCATAGACAGAGCGCCTCTGGGCCTTGATCTCGGCAATCACATCGTCCATCTTGTAGTAGGAACGGCGTACGAAGTCGTACCAGTTGTCGCCTTCGAGGGCGAGTTCCAGACGGCGTTCTTTCCAGATATCGTTGATAGTCACCGAGGTAAGATCTGCCGCATGAGCGCGCTGGCGCACCTTGTTTACGTATGTAAGAGCGGTAGAAGCATCGTTGGTGAGCAGGCAGGCCTCTGCATAGACGAGGTAAACATCCGACAGCCTGAGGATATGGGTAGGCAGGGAGTTGTACATATATGCCGGGGAATGACCGACTGCGGCCACATGGTCTGCAGTGTCACCATAGAGATGCTTGGCGAAGTTGGCGCCGGTGCCGCATCCGAATGCACCGGAAGTGGGATTCGGAGAGTAGCTGGAATCGTAGAAGAAACGATAGAAATCGAATCCGCCCATGTCGGTCCAGAAGTAATCGTACTGGTCGCCGAACATCATCATGGTCGCCTGACGGCGGTCATCCTTGTTCACGCGGGACTGGGGATTCTCGGAAGCGGAAACTCCGAAGAGATCCTGGAGGTCCACCGAAGGGCCTTTCCAGTCGCCCCAGAGGTCGCCGAATTCATCGAAACCGACGAGACCCACGTCGCACTGGATGGAGTTCTGTGCAGTCCAGGCCTGAGGAGTAGCTGTCCAGAGCCAGGAAATGAGGCATTCACCGGTCTGGTTGTACACTTCGGGAGAGAGACGGAACACGTCCGAATACTTGGGAGTAAGGCTGCGTCCGGAATTCTCGATGACATCCTTTGCCAGATCGCGGGCCTTGGTGAGGTCGGCATCGTCGAGACTGCCGGTCACGCCTGCCTTGGTGAGATAAACCTTGGCGAGGAGTGCTTCTGCCGCATAGTAATCGATGCGGGGCTTCTGACCGATATAGCTCTTCTTGGGAAGGAACTTCAGCGCCTCTTCGAGGGTGATGATCACATAATCGTAAACATCGGCCTTCTGCACCTTGGAAACCTCGTTGTAGGAGTTCTCCTTAATGATTTCGGTGTTGTCATGGATGATGGGAACGTCACCGAAGGTGCGCACCAGGAAGAAATATGCCATGGCTTTCCATGCGAGGGCTTCGCCTATGGCCCTGTCCTTGACTTCCTTGGAAGCGCTTCCGGTAGAGTTGAGGATGTTCTGGATGACGGTGTTGCAGTGAGCATTCACCGACCAGAGGGCGTACGCCATATTCTTGAGGTCGCCGTCGGTGCCGTTGACAGTAAGCGTGATGTAGTTGCTCGAGCCTTCGAACACGTTGCCGGCCATGGTTTCTCCACCGTAGATGAAGAAGCGAATGATATCGTACCAGGGAGAGTTGTAGAGGTAGTTGACACCCTGCTCAACCTGAGCGTCGTTCTGATAATAAGTCGCACTGGAAAGGGAGTCCTCCGTAGGCCTGTCCAGGAATTCGGAGCAGGACGCCACAGTGAGAGCCATCAGAATAGTTGCGAAAATCTTGAAAATATTTTTCATAATCATTTCCTCCTATTTTAGAATGTAAGGTTGACTCCGAAGGAGCAGGTCATAGGAGAAGGGTAACGTCCGTTGTCGACGCCGAAGGTGAGTCCGGAGCTGTCTTTTGTGGAAGCACCGACTTCGGGATCGTATCCGGAGTACTTCGTGAAGGTGTAGAGGTTCTGGATGTTCATATAAACACGCAGATTCTCGATCTTCCAGCGCTCGATCACCTGTTTGGGAACAGAGTATCCCAGAGTGATGTTCTTCACGCGGAGGTAGCTGCCGTCTTCTATGTAGCGGGTGCTGAGACGGTCGTTGTCGTTAGGGTCGGAAAGCACGGGGCGGGGAGTCTTGGTGTCTTTGTTGACAACATAGACGTTCGTCACATCCCACATTCCCTTGCTTTCGTCGTACATGGCGAGCTTTGCGCGGTCCTTGACTGCCACATGCTGGTTGGTCCAGGCGCTGTTCATGCTCACCAGGCCGTTGAAGCCCTGGCCGATCATGTTGTAGTTGAGAACCTTGTTGCCATAGCTTCCGTTAAGGAAAATGCTGAGGTCGAAGTTCTTGTAGCGGAAGGTATTGGTCCAGCCGAAGGTGAACAGAGGCAGCGGGCTGCCGATGTTGGTACGGTCGTGCTCGTTGATTTCGCCGTCCTTGTTCACGTCCTCGAACTTGAGGTCGCCGGGCCATACGGTGGTGGTAGGATTGAATACGCCGTCGGCAGGATATTTTTCTGCACGGGGGCTGTTCTGGATATCATCGAAGTCTTTATAGACACCTACGACTTTATAGCCATAGAAACCATAAAGAGGTTGTCCGATTTCGGTAACGGAAACGATATCGCTCCACTGGCCGTAACCGACGAGCTGTGCGTTGGCAGTGCCATCGAGCGCCACGAGTTTGTTCTTGTTGAAGGAAATCTGGAAGTTGCTGTCCCAACCGAAGCTCTTTCCACTGATCGGATGAGTGTCGAGGGTGATTTCCAGACCCTTGTTCTCGATGGTGCCGTAGTTGCCCTTAGGAGCGGCAAGTGCGGAAGAGGCATTGCCCTGGGTTCCCATATAGGAAGGAAGGGTAAGGCTCATGAGCATATCGGAAGATATCTTCTTGTATGCATCGATAACGAGGTTGATCTTTCCTCCGGCAATGCTGAGGTCGAGACCGATGTTGGTCTGACGCTGCTTCTCCCAGTGGATACCGGTGTTGGGGATTCTGGCGGGACGTTCGCTGGTGCCGAGTGCGGAAGGCATGGTGCTCATGGTTGCTTCCCATGCGCCACCGCCGATGTTGGCGTTACCGGTCTGTCCCCATCCGAGACGGATCTTACCATTGGTGATTCCCATATTCCTGAGAGCATCGCCCAAACCCTTTTCGTTGGTGAAGCGCCAGCTTCCTGCGAAGGAATGGAATCCCGCCCAACGGTTGTCGGGGCCGAAGTTGGAGCTGCCGTCGTAACGGAAGGTGTAGGTGATGAAGTAGCGGTCGTCGTAGCTGTAGGTCTCACGGGTGAAGAAGGATGCCATTGCGGAATGGCCGTAACCCTGATTCACGGTAGGAGTGCCTTCGCCCTTGCCGATATTGATGATATCGTCGCTGGTAAGGCCTGTGCGGGAACCGCTGAAATAACCCCATCCGGACTCCCAGCACTCCTGACCGAGCATTGCGGTGAAGTTGTGCTTGCCGATGGTGTTGTTGTATGTGACGTAGTTCTTCAGCTGCCAGAAAAGGCTGTTGTTCTTCTGGAGGTTGAGCGAGTTGGTGTTGCGGGCCCAGTTGCCGAAGTCTGCGGTAGGCTTGAAAGTGGTAGCATCGGAATTGCTGACGTCGAAACCGAGTTCGGTGCGCCAAGTAACGTGCTTGATGGGAGTGAGGTCCGCATACATGTTGCCGGTAAGTTTCTGACGCTCCAGGGTATACTTGTCGAGCATTGCTATTGCCACGGGGTTCGGAGAGGTGTAACCCTCACGGACTGTGGTGGAATAGTTGCCGTCTATGTCATACACGGGCACATCGGGAAGAGCTCCCAGAGAGTAGAAGATGACACCTTCGCTACCGTCGGCCAGTTTGAGGTCGTCCTTGGTGTTTGCGAAGGTCATGTTGAGACCGAGCTTGAACCAGTTCTTGAGCTGGGCATCGAGGTTGGTGCGGAAACTCACACGGTTGAAGTTGGACCCGATGATGGTGCCTTCCTGATCCATCCAGGATCCGGAAACATAGTACTGCACCTTGTCGGTACCGCCCTGTGCGCTGAGCTGATGCTGCTGCTGATGGGCGGTGCGGAAGATCTCGTCCTGCCAGTTGGTACCCTTGCCGAGCAGCGAAGGATCAGCATAATAGGGACTCGCTTCCAGGTAGCCGAGAGCGGCCATATCATTGTAGTACTCTGCGAATTCGCGGAGGTTCATCATATCGATGCGGCTGGCCTGGCGGCTCACCGCGTACATGCCGTCGTAGTTGAACTTCGCTTCTCCCGCCTTACCGTGCTTGGTGGTGATGAGGATAACGCCGTTAGCACCCTGCGCACCGTAAATGGCGGTGGCAGATGCATCCTTCAGGATTTCCATGCTCACGATATCGGCAGGGTTGATGGTTGCCAGAGGGGAGATGGTGGAGGTGCGGCCGTTACCGAGGGAACCGAGACCGAAGTCGCTGGCGGAGTTGCCGCCACCCTGGATGATGACGCCGTCGATCACGTAGAGAGGCTCCGCATTTGCGTTGACGGTCGCCTGTCCGCGGACACGGATGGAAGAAGATGAACCAGGAGCACCGGAAGTTTGAACCGCCGCCACACCGGCTGCACGTCCCTGCAGAGACTGGTCGAGACTCGTGATGATAGAGCCCTTTAGGTCTTCTTCACGCATTGAGACGGATGCGCCGGAGAGGTCGCTGCGCTTCATGGTACCGTAACCGACGACGACAACCTCGTCGAGGAATTCAGCATCCTCTGCGAGGGTCACGTTGATGACAGTCCTGCCACCCACAGCGATCTCCTGGGTCGAATAACCGATGGACGAGAATTCCAACACCGCATTGCTTGGCACGCTGATGCTGTAATTACCGTCCAGGTCGGTCGTTGTGCCATTGGTAGTGCCCTTTTCGATGACACTCACACCGATGGCCGGGCCTATGTTGTCCTTCACGTTACCCTTGACGGTCACCTTCTGGGCGAACATCGCGGTGCTCATGAGGAGCAGGCACAGGCAAGTAATCATTTTACTTTTCATTTGACCTGAATTTGTTGTTAATAATAATTGTGATATTTAGAATTTTCTGAAAAAGTCGTCCCGGGCCTTGTTGAACTCAGGTTCAGCCCACATGGCATGTCCGCAGAGCGGCACACACATATACTGCTTTTCAGTTTTTACGTTATTGTATCCGGCGAAGTTGGTATGCGGCGGGCAGGTGGGATCCTGCAGGCCGAATGCCATGAACACCGGGCAGGTGATGCGCGGCGTAAAGTTTTTGATGTCGAAGTAGCGCAGCATGTCCATAAGCGCGGCGCGTTCGATCCCTTCGGCATCCGCGTGCTGGAAGACCTCGTGCATGGGCCACCATACTATACGCGCGTAATCGGGATAGTCGCTGAGGAACGGAACGCTAGGCACTATCGCACGCATTTTGTCGGTCAGGGCCGCGGATATCCATGTGAAAGCGCCGCCCTGGCTGTCTCCGCAGCCGAAGATGCGGGTGGTATCAGCCTTGGGGAGGGACGCAGCGAACTCGACCGAACGGACGACGTCGCAGAATGCTCCGCGATAGTAGAAGTTCTCCTTGCTGTCGAGGCCGCGGTCTATCCACCAGTTCTGGTTACCCTTGAAAATACCCTGGTCGCGCACGCTGACTGTGAAGTCGATGCGGTCGGCATTCCAGTCGGGATCGTCGTAGTAGACGTCGGCGCCGTAGCCCATGAAATTCATCCGTACGGGATAGCGGCCCTCGCCGGTGGGGATGTAAATGATTCCGCCCATGGTGGCACCGCCCCAGGACGGCATCTCAACCCTGTAGCACTCGCGTTTTGCCGATGAATGCTCGGGGAGGAGCGTCCATTCCACGTCCATGGGGACTTCGGCAAGTTCCGAAAGCGTGGTCTGCCAGAATTCATCAAAATCTGACGGTGCATCAACGGGGCTCTCTATCTGTTCGGGATTCACACCGATGTTGAAAGACTTGGAGCCGTTTATGGTAATCTGGTAGAATCCGGGGGCGAGCTTGCCCAGAGGCAGCATTGTGCGGGTATATCTGCCGGGCCTGGTGCGCACGTTGAGAGTCTTCGTGAATATTGGAGCGGCGGATGCATCCATAAGGTCGAGATCTCTTTTGATGCTGTAGCTGACTTCGCTGAGCGGGATGTCGGACGCGACGTTTACCGCCAGTTTGAAGGGTCCTTTTCCGTAAAACATCCAGTCATGTTCTACAGGAACGTCGATGCCGGTGACGGTTGAGAGGCTGTCGGTATATGCGTCGACTACCGCCATGGTAGAGGCGTCGCTGAGATATACTCCGTTCAGGCCCTGGCCCTCCTGGAAAGGATCTCCGCAGAGATCGTCGCCTTCCTGCCAGAAGTCATGCGCAGGACTGGCAAGGCCGCTCCATGCCCAGAAATTGCATCCGAGCAGGACATCCGAATTGCGGGCAGAACCCAACACGCGGGAGAAAACGTATCCGTAAATGGCGTCACGGCCGGTGGTGGCAGCATCGCGGCTGAAGGAGAAACCGTCGCGGGGGTATCCGAATTCCTCTACGACGACCTTCTTCCCAAGTTTGCGGGCAATCTGCATGTGGCGGTCGATGTAATCGCGGATCTTGTCGAGAGCCGTCTGCACTCCGCCGGCTATGTCGTTTTCCTTCACCCAGCTCCAGTTATAAGGCCAGATATGGATAGTGATATAGTCGATGTCCGGACAGTCGTTCAGGCGCTCGACCAGGGAATAATCCTGTTCGCAGCCCATGAATCCCTCGTTGCCGGTACTTACCATGTGCTCCAGGTCTATGGATTTGATGAGGGCGGCGGTACCCTGCACGTACTTGCAGAATTCATCGAAAACCTGGGGGTCGGTGCGGAATGGTCTGGGCTCGTTGCAGACCTGCCAGGAATAGATGGCGTCCGAATCCTTGTAGCGCTCTACTACGCGGCGGACATGCTCCTGAAAGAGTTCCACCGCCTTTGCATTTGCTGCGAAAGCCGACATGGAAGACATGTAAGCCCCATATCCGTCAATGGCGGGATGCGGCTGGCGGCCGGCCCCCGCTTTCTCGAGCCATGAACGATATCCGTCCTCGCTCCACTCCCAGGCATTGTTCAGGAAAAGCACTCCCTTCATCCCTCTCTTGGAGAATGCCTTGAGCGCGGCGTCCATACCTTCCCAGTTCTCGTCGGTGGCGAGGATGCGCAGATTGGTGATTCCGTGAGCCTTGAGGGAATCCAGTTCAGCTTCGAAACGGGCAGGATCCTCCACGGCAAGGCGGGAGGCATACCACATGTTGGTGCCTATGAAGTATTCGGGGGCTTCCTGTCTGGCGGAATTGCCACTGCAGGATGCCATGAACAGCATCAGGAAGCCGATAATCGATAAAATCGAAAGTCCAAGCCGGTTATTAGTCATATTACGCGCGTTAACGGTTGCAAAGTTAAGGAGTTGTGCGCACGTAGACTAATACGTTTTTGTCAAATATCGCAAACTTTTTTGCTATACGATAATTTTCGTCTTTTTGTATACCTGCCGGAAATCCCGGGGCGTCATCCCCTTCTTTTCCTTGAATACCCGGTTGAAATTGGACAGGTTGTTGAAGCCGCAGTTGTAGCAGATTACCGATACGCTCTCGTTGGTATCCACAAGAGCCCTCACTGCGTTTCCGAGCCGCACGTCCGTTATGTAATCGGTGATGGTACGATTGGCATGGGAGCGGAAAAAGCGGCTGCACGAGGAAGGGCTCATGCTTATGAGATCGGCGAGTTCGCCGAGCTGTATAGGTTCGGAATAATGGGCATGGATATACTCCTTGATCGCTTCGACCCTGTGGCTCTCCGAACGGTGCGGCGCTTTTGCGAAAGCGCTGGTGGCAAGTTTGCGCCCTTCGAATTGAGATAATTCATGGAGGATCTGGATGCAGCGTATCACCTGGACGAAACTGTCTGTCTCCGTGGCGATTGTATCGAGTTTCGAATACACCTTCATAATGGCCTCCAGGGGGAACGACAGCCCCTGGCGGGCGTCCTCGAACATTTTGCGCACGGACTCGAACTGGTTTTTGCTCAGCAGCCCGGCATCGAAAAGGTCCGGCGAAAACTGGATGGTGATTTCACGGATGTCTTCCGACTTGCAACTCCCCTGTTCCCACATGTGCTCGAGGCCTTCGCCTGTAACGAGCACAAGTTCGTATTGCCCTATGGGTTCGATGTGGTCGCCTATGATCCGACGCACCCCGGCGCCATTGCTGATGAAGTTCAGTTCATACTCATGATGCCTGTGCAGGGGGTAGTCGAATTTATTCTTGTGCCTCTCTACGATGTAGAAGCAATCTTTGTCGGAAAGGCCGGTGATTTCGGATAATACTTGCATAACTGCAAATATACAATTTTTTCAAAAAGTGATATTATTTTATCAAAATTTCGGCTTGAAGACATTATTATATATTTTTGCATCATGAGCGATAAACTGACATCTCTGCGGGCCGAAGTCCGCGAAGAACTTGAAAGCGACATTCTCCCTTTCTGGATCCGGAGAATGCAGGATCCTGCCGGAGGTTTCCACGGGCAAATGGACGGCAAAGGCAAACTGGTGCCGGACGCACCGAAGGGCGCCATTCTCAACGCCAGGATACTGTGGACCTTTTCTTCGGCCTACCGCATCCTCGGGAAGGAAGAATACAGGCAGACGGCCGGACGCGCCTTCGCGCAGATCCGGGACAGGTTCCATGACAAGGAATTCGGAGGTATCTACTGGAGCCTGAATGCCGACGGCTCACCTCTCGACACGAAAAAGCAGTTTTATGCGATAGCCTTCGCAGTGTACGGCTGCGCCGAGTATTTCCGCGCCACAGGCGAGGAAGAAGCGCTCGAACTTGCGATAAAGTTGTGGCAAAGCATCGAAGACCACAGTCTGGATGTCGAAAAGGGCGGTTATCTGGAGGCTTGTACGCGGGACTGGCAGCCTATCGCCGACATGCGCCTTTCGGACAAGGACCGCAACGATGCCAAGACGATGAACACCCATCTGCATATTCTTGAAGGGTATACAGGGCTCTACAGGGTTTGGAAAGATGAGACCTTGCGAAAGCGGCTGGTGGAACTCTGCAGGATCTTCCTGGACAGGATCGCCCGCCCCGACGGGCATCTGGGCCTGTTTTTCGACGAGGACTGGAACTCCCAGTCGGATACAGTCTCGTACGGGCACGATATCGAGTGTTCGTGGCTGCTCTGCGAGACTGCGGAACTCCTCGGCGACGAGGCGCTGCTCGCAGAGGTCCGCAGGTGCTGCTCGCGCATGGCGCTTGCCGCCATCGAAGGGCTGCAGCCGGACGGATCGATGATCTACGAATGTTCTCCCGTCACTACGCCGGACGGCTTTGTCTACGATACTGACCGTCACTGGTGGGTGCAGGCGGAAACGGTTGTCGGATGCCTGAATCAAGCGCGGATGCAGCCGGCGTCATTCCTGCCCTCGCCTGAAAACGGCTCAGGCAGAAAAGCACCGGCCGGCATATCCTCTGCAGAGTGGATTCAAAAGGCAGTCAAAAACTGGGAATACATAAAGGCGCATCTGTTAGCCCCCGACGGAGAATGGTACTGGAGCGCCGACGAAAAAGGCATTCCCAATACCCGCGACGACCGCGCCGGCTTCTGGAAATGCCCTTATCACAACGGGCGGATGTGCATGGAGATCATTGATCAATAGGCGTATACCCCCACCATGGTTCCCTGGTGGCCGGCACAGTGCCGGGTGCTCAGAGTACGGGCATCCACCGGGCTGCCTACGGTAATGAATTCGCCGGTTTTTCCGCCATCGACAACAGCATAACTGAAGATGTACTTTTCCGGAGTACGCGCCTCTATGCGAAGGGCAAGCGGCAGCGTCGCGGCATTTCCTTCCAGAACCACATTTGAAACCTGAAGCCACATCGATTCCGAGCGCTCTGTCCTGTATCCCTCGAACTTGTCATTGGGAGGAGTGCTGCGATGCATCATGGCGAGGACCGTATTGCCGGACCTGTCAAGCCGCTTGACCAACTTGGCATAATGGTCGTCGTCGTACCAGCAGAGAATCCCGGCCTCCTGCCCTTCGGCAGGGGTGAAGTCCATCACCGTTTCCGCCATAAAGGTTTTGGATGCAATGCGTTGCAGCACAGCTGACGGGCGGTCGAGAGAGTCCAGCGACACTCCCGAACAGGCCAAATGCAGTCTGCCGCGACGGTCGAAAGCGCTTCTCCCATCAAGGCTCCCGCGTATGGTCATGGCAAAAGGAGCTAGCCCTTCAGAGCCCCAGAGCGGGCCGGGATTTGCGGCATCGAAGGCGGGAATGACATTGACCGCAGCGGCAGCCTTCATCTCCTCATCCATCTTCATTTTCAACGGAACGGCAAGGCCTTCCTCCAGAATCACCGGCTGACCGGAACTCCAATCTACAGGGAGCAGGAATGTTTCCCGCCCGGTATTGAAGTATTCTTCTCCGTCGTACGGCTCGCATCCGAGAAACACCGAATACCATTTCCCGCCGGGAGTCTGAACCATGTCGGCATGTCCCGTGCAGGTCACCATCTCCGCCCGCTCTTCAGGCAGGTCCTTCTGGGTCAGGATAGGGTTGATTGCGCAGGGTTCAAACTGCTCCTCCAGGCTCGAAGACCTGAATGCTACCTCCCTGTGGAAACGCTCCGTTCCCCCTTCGGCGCATATCAGGAAGCATTCACCATCCACCTTGAAAAGATGCGGCCCCTCGAGATTCTCGGGATGCTCTTCGGGACGGGCTCCTCCTCGGGCTATGATCCGGGGACTGCTACAGATTCCCTGCCGGGCGCAGTCGAACTCCCACATCACTATGGCAAACTCGCCCGGATATCTCCTCGACGAACCGGCATCCTCGGGAGATGTGCAGGTGAGGTACCAGGTACGCCCATCCTCGTCGAAGAAGAATTCGGGATCTATTCCGCGGACGCCCTTTATCACGAAAGGTCCCTCCCACTTGCCGGATGCGGGATCCTCGCTGGTGCAGTACCAGTTGCCGAGGCCTCCGCCCACCTGGGTGCACGCCACGTAGAACTTGCCGTCGGCGGGGTTCCAGGAGATGCCGGGGGCGAAGTTCCCGAGGTTCATCTTCTTGCGGGTGAAAGATATCTGCGCATCGCTGTCCAGCACGGATCCGCACTGCTCCCAGTGCACCAGATCGGTGCTGTGGAACACTGGAATC
>Ga0310691_10003046_pt1 | contig 20826 bp, 17 predicted proteins | sample 176DNAGHGlowgp2_FD_203887 | JGI IMG/M metagenome (GOLD analysis project Ga0310691, IMG submission 203887) | Sheep rumen microbial communities from Palmerston North, Manawatu-Wanganui, New Zealand - 1766 DNA GHGlow gp2 (v2) (version 2) | ecosystem: Host-associated > Mammals > Digestive system >...
ATTATAATACCAATCAATGCCATTGCTTTACTCATAATTATTTACCTCCTTTACTCTACTGGATATATTGTCTGTGAACAATCAGAATCTGGTGGACTTTGAACATTTCCATAAGATCCTCTACACATATCTCTAGATGAGAGATTAATTGATGTATCACATTCACCATTTATACCATTATTACATCCAACTAATTCTTTACCACGTTTTGTGAATGTAACATATTTATTATCATTTAAGAATGCAGATTCACAACCACTTGCCTTACAATTAGTTACATCATAATCTAAGTAGTTTTTATTACCATCTTTATTAAAATCAGCTACTGAATCATTATATTCTTTAATAGCTCTAATATTAGATCCTGTAAGTGTAAACTCATAATCTAACTCAGATGGATTATCATAGATTGTTTCACCTTTAGATTGTATTTCTTTAGTAAGTAATACAGGAGCTACATCTGTTTTATAAACATTTTGTCTATACCATTCTTGTAGATTAGCTCTACAACTCCAATTAAATCTTGGACCTCTATCATTTGGGAATACATCTGAAAGTTCTATAGGCCTAAAGATATATTGAATATTACCATCACATACTTCTACTTTAGGATCACATGCATCCTTAGGACAATTTGGTCCAGTACATTTTCTAAATTGATTATATACTCCATAATAACAGTAAATGTCTGATCCAAAGTTACCATCACCAAGTCCAACACTTTGAACTTTAATATTCCATGCAGTATAATCATCTGGGTCTTTTTCTGGTTCTTTTAATGTAACATCTTTATCACTAATATTAACATTTATATTTGGACTATAAATACTTGTATAATATTTTCTTTCACCAGGTTCATGATAATAACCTGTATCATATTTAATCTTATCATTCTTTGGTTCTTGAACTAATGAAGTATGAGAAGGATCAATTATATATCCACGTGTACTAGTATTTTCATCGCTCTTATATGTTGCATCACTAGTTATTTTATTAACATAAGAATATGGTAATCTTACAGTAACTGTAGTTTTTCTACTAGCGGATCTAGTATATGAAACATTTCTAGTACAATAATGGTCAGCTGTTCCGATAGTAAATCCTGCTGTTTCAGTACCAAGATCTTCATCACTACGTGTTACTTGAAGTGCCGGATTATCTTTACTATTGACTACATAACGATAAGAACCATTATTATAATAAGAATCTGTTATTGTATATGTGTATTCACCTAGTTGATTTGCATCTAAATATTTTGTAGCTTGGTGTTCAAAGCCTCTAAGTTCAGATTCAGATGAACTTGTTTCACCACAATATTCTTCATCAGGGCACCAACTACATCCATCAGGGACTATATTAACGTGATATGTACAACCATATCCACGACTATCACACCAACTACTTACAGTACATTGAACTCCTTGAAATTCATATACATTTGCTGGATTATAATGAACTCTAGGATCAGCATCTGTTCCATTCCATGTATTTCTATGGCCAACAACAGTACCTACATCAGCTGCATTATAATCACCTGGTGCAACACTACTACCACTACATGAACTTGTTTGTTTAATATTATTATCTTTTTCAGTCTTATTAGCTATTTCGTCAATAAGGCTTATTTTTCTTTCTTTTTTATAAGATTCCTTATAACATGAATTTATACATTTTTGTGTATACTTTCCGCCATCACATTTTTTAACACAACCATCAAAATCTGCATTTGGTCCAGGAACATCACCTGTATGTACAATACCTGTTACACCTATCCAAAAACAATCAACACTTGTTTCAACTCTACATTTTGGTTTAAGTGATGGATTATATACATTTATTATTCTACAAGTTTTTGTAACACTAAATGTAGATTCATAAGCGAAACCACCACCAGCTTTTACTAGCTTTGGTTTATCACCACTAGCAGTATAAACCTCATTACACACAATTGCCCAATATGAACCTGTTTTAGAATATGTTGAATTCTTAGTTTGTGTAGTTTCTTCTTGACATGTTCCTTTTGTAGCATCCCTTGTTGGGACTTTATATATTTCGTATAGTTGAATCAATGCACCATATTGATCACTAATTATTTTTTTTAAATTTGCCTTCTCACCATATTTAATCTTATCCATATAACAGTAGTTAACTACTTCTCTTTTAGTTTTATTTAAGTTTTCAAGTTCATCTGTCTTATTTGGCATACCATCAGGCTTATAATTTTTAACTGCATCACATCCATATGCCTCAGGATTACTTTTAGCAGGGTTTTTTATCATGTAATCACTTGCATCTGGTGTAAAGAATATTATATGTCCTAAAAATGTATTATTACATACATCATCAGTGTTTAAAAAGAATTCTAGTTTAACTGACTTATTTGCACCAACACCAGTTATTCTATAGGTACCATCACTATTTCTACTTATAAAATCACTTGCCGGAAATGCAGAAGCATCTTGAGGTGAAGAACCACTGCCAGCATTAGCAGTAAGTCCACTATGTACATATCTAATCTTCATCTTTCCATTAAATTTATCTTTAATAGTTATATTAAATGCTCCACTATTTTCATCTAAATCCATACTAATATTGCTTGTAACACCAGATGTATCAGCATTAATATAAGTTTCATTTATTTTAGTTATTGATAGATTATCTGATGTAGGGCATTTTTTAATTTGTCCATTTTCCACAAAACACTTACTACCACTTGTAGACACTTCAAATGAATGTGCTTTATCATTAATATCATCAACAAATCCATCATGTAATGAAGTAGGATTAATTTTATCCTCTGTTACTTGAGTATTAACGTCTGTGTCAAAAATAATGGAATAAAGTGTATTATCAGAACACATATTAAATTGTTTAACTAAAGCATCTACATCCATATATCCTAAAGATATAACAGCTAATATAAATATAAATGCTATCTGTCCATATTTCTTCATTCAAACACCTCTATATTCTAAATATAAGTATAACATACTTTATTTTTCTTTTAAACTCTTTTTACATTTTTTCTTCTTTTTTGTCTAACATATCGTAATTTTTACTTTTTCTTACACTATACTTAATTATTTCTTCATCTTTTCTAAGTTTTCTTGCACTAATAATAAATTGTTGTTTTTCACTTAAACCAAAGTATCTTGTACAAGTTCTTAATTCTATTAAACTATCAGTATTATCAACATCTACACTGTAATTATAGATACTTGTATCTTTTACTTTTTTAATATATTTAGTTAATTCTTTTTTATCATTTATGCTAGCACTATCTCCATCGGAATAATTATAAAAACCAGCAGCATATATTAGATATATTTCATCTTTTCCATCTTTTGTATATTGAATATATAAATTATCCTTTGCAAAATCATAATAAGTAAAAGCCATCAATTCTTCAAAATCTGTTAATTCTTCATTAGGAAGCATTGGAGTACTAGATACATTTAAAATATTATGTCCAAGTATAATTTCCCTGTTTTCTCCTGTTACATAAGAAGAACTTAACCATCCAAATGAAGGCGAATTTTCTTCTTCTTTTACATATCCACTTTCCATAATTGGTAAATCAATATTAGTACCTTGTACTTGTAACCATCCTATTTTATAATATCCTTTACCATCAAAGTTATTTAATTTATCAATACCACTTGTAAATGATAATTCCATAGGTTTAGAAGTTTCTTTATTATTATGTTTTATAACTGCAAATACAGTTATAGTGACCAAAACTAATAATACTAAACTTACATTACATATCATTTTTCTTTTATTAATTTTAGTTGTTTTCTTACTTTTACTCATATTAACCTCCATTATTTAACTCTATAAGGATTTGTAATTGTTCCTTTGCCTGATTCTATTCTTAAATCTCCTTTTAGAGTCATTACTGCTTTAATACCATATGAATCAAAATATTCATTATCTAATTGGAATACTTGACTTGTATCACTGTTAGCAGCAAACAAGTTTTTTTCATTTATTGATTGATCAATGTATGTATACATTTGATCAGTCTCTGTAGCCGCAGCAAACAATTCATATGTCTTAGGTAAAAGAACCTTTGCTTTTACATTTGTTTTTTTGTATTCGTTATATTTCTTTTCTGGATCATTTACTGGTATATCATAATCCATCTTAACTATGTTTTTAGCATTTATGTAATCCAAGTAATCGTTATTTATAATATATCCAGGATTATCTTCATCCCCAATATTAAACTTCATATTATCTAATTTTGTATATGTAATACGAAGTGGCGTATTATCTGGTTGAACTGTCCAACCATTTGCCATTATTGATACTACATTCTTATCATCATCTTTTCCAATTACTCTAAACTTAATTCCTGAATATATAAAATATTCTCCTATTATTCTGTCTTTAAGTTTAGTCCCCTTCTCAGCATATTCATAATCGCCTAGTTTATATGGTTTTTCTTTAGAACCAGTTCCAGATATTATGTTCATAGTATTAGTTAAAGTTATTACTGGCCTAATTGGGGCCAAGATTGTATTTGTAGTTCCATCTGTCTTAAAGTTAGTGTAATTAACCAACGCATAATCATCGCCTATCTTGTGGCCTAACATAAAATTCTTAGATTGAATAGAATATGTTATTCCATCAGATGTAGTTTTATAATATTCATTAATATCAAGTAAACCTACTTTCCTAGTTACTTTTTCACTACAATATGTAGAATAATCTATTAATGAATTAATATTTCCTACACAGAAATCTGTATCAACAACATATTTATCTGCATTAGTTAAAGCTTTATAAAAATATTCATTTAACCATGTATCAATATTTGAGTTTTCATATTTATCATAATTAACTCTTAAATTACTACTAGGTTGATCTAATATTATTTTAACAGTACCATTTTCATTAACTCTTACTACTCTCCATAACATACCAGAGAATAATACATAATTATTAGTTCCTTGATAATATCCTTCACTATTCAAATATGGTTTCATAGTATCAGTTAATCCTTTAGATACTACTATTTTTCTAGTAACTACTGTTTCATTATAATTAGAATCTTTTATACTATATGTTACTTCATATTCACCTATTTTAGTTGTATCAACTTTAGATGAATCAATTACTACTTTATTTACATCAAGTTTTCCATCTTTATTATCTATAACTTCTTTAACACCTAATTCTTCATACTTAGAATTAAGTGCTACATAAAATGTTTTATTACCATTTAAAGTTACCTTTGGCCCTTCATGATCTATCTTAGATTTATATTTACCACATTCAAGATAAGCAACATAATTATATTCTCCATCTTTCATATAAACTTTTACCCAACTATCAAGACTACAAGCTTTTTTAGTTTTAGGTACATATAAATCATCCATCTCTACATTTTCATATAAAGTTTGTAGATCTATTTGTCTATATTCACCTTCTTTAGGTAAATATTGTTTACGGAAACTATAGTATCTCTTAGCTGCATTAACTAATTCTTTTTCTTCATTTTTAAATATTTCTATTTTAGAAAAATATATATTCCAAGAGATATAACCACTTAATATAAATAGAAAACCAATAGCTAAAATAATTAAATACTTTTTATTTTTAACAGCAAATTTCTTTATTCTTTCTTTCATAGCTATTCTCCTCTCAATCTATATGTATATCTATAAGTTCTAATAGTAAACATTAAATCTATTTTAGATGCATTTAATATTTCATCAGGTACTATCAAATATAAATGATTACCGCGATATTTCTTAGTAATAGCATTCTTTATTTTAACTTCTTTAGTTTCATCATTTATTACATATTTAATCTTTGCATAACTATTAATAAAGTCTAAGAATTCTTCTCTTTCATTATCATCTAAAGTAAACTTTAAATGCATAACTTGTTTACCTTGAGGAGCATTATATGCTACTTCATATATTGGACATTCTCCATTTGCACCACAAGCTTGGTATATATATGTAGTTGATTTCCCTATTTCATAATTACTAATTCTAAAATGCATATTATTATTTTCATTAATAGGTACCTTCATATATTCTTGATAATGACCTAATCCCTTATCTTTAAACGTAGATATATCTGTAACTCTTATTTTTATTTGAACTAATTTACCAGTTTTACCTTTATGTATATCTTGGTATTTTAATATAAAGTTAGCATCTTTCTTAGGCTTAGGTACTTGATATATTAATATATATGAAGCTGTAGTCTTAGGACTAATGCTTTCGCCTTGATATAAATTACCCATATCCTTAAAATGATTATTATATTTAGTTAATGGAACATAAAAATCATCATCTATAAATAATAACATTTTTTCAATATCAAATGTTCTATATCTATTAGTAGGATTTCCTACATCTAAATCAACTAATATAAAATAACTTCCATCTCCTGCTACTACATTACCAGAGTAATCTTTATCAGTTAAATATGTGTGTTTTACTTTTAATTTATACTCATTAGATGTAACAACATCATTCATACTATAAATCTTGTTATCAACAAAAATATATGTATAAACTGTTTTAACACATAATCCTAATACTATAACTGTAATTATTGATAATGGTATTAAATGTTCTAATACAAAGTATTTAGTATTTCTAAAATAATACTTAGCTTTTCTTATCCATTTTTCTCTATCAAATTGTACTTCTACTTCTACTTCTTCTCTATCTTCTTCATTTGCTTCTAAGAATTCTTTATCTTCTTGGAAACCAAATGATTTTAAATCAATACCTAAAGCTCTAATAACTAATATTATTAGTAATGGATAATATAATAATGTTCCTATAAAGCTTAAATCACTAATGACTTTAGCAGTTACTAGTTTGAATCCTTCCATTGCTTTATAAGTGAAATAGTTATTAGCATATATTAACAAAATAAAAGAATAAAGATTAGCTACTAATACTAAGATATAACTTATATATGGCTTATCTTTTTTCTTTAATAAAACTATTAATACCGCACATATTACAAATACTAATATAAAAGCTAATACAATATAAAAATTAAAATAGTTAGCTATCGAATCTATCTTTTCATTATAAAATCCACCTGTTGCATATCCTTTAGCGAATTTACTGAATTTAGAAGCATCATTATATAAAAATAATACCAATACTAAAAGAAGCATATTTATCTTTTGAAAATGCTTAATTAAAAAGGCATATGGTTTTCTAAGTATCATAATAACAGCTCCCTATTCTTATTCTATAAATATTATAACACTACTTCTAATAAAAAAAAAGAAAAAACGAACATTTAAGTTCGCTTATTTTCAAAATGGTGTTCCCGGCGAGAATCGAACTCGCGACCTATCGCTTAGGAGGCGATTGCTCTATCCTACTGAGCTACGGAAACAACACATATATTATAGAATAAAAAAACAAAAAAAGGAAGAGAAACTCTTCCTAATCTATATAAAAACACATACCGTGTTTATATATATTATGGTTATTATTTAAAAAAAGTTACTGTTTTTTTCCACATTTCTTACAAAAAGTAGAATCACTATCTATAACACTACCGCAATGTTTACAATACATACTTTCTTCACCATTTAGTCCTTCTCTTATTCCACTAGCAAATGAAGAAGTAGTTACTTTGATACTATCTTTTGTTGCATCAGCCATATCATCAGATATACTTTTAATATCTTCTTTTGATTCATCCATCATATATCTAGCAGCTTTAATTTGCTTACTCATCATCTTTCCACGTGCTTTTGAACTAAACATCATAACAAACGTAAAAATAAAACAAAATCCAATAAATATTGGTACAATTATAAATAATATACTTCCCATATTAATTCTCCTTTTCTTTATATATAGAATAACATATTCTGTATTAAAAGTGTCATTCTTTTACTGCAATTGACATTTTTAACTATCAAGTCAACAAATAAATTAATAGTTTCTCCCATATGGTCGAAGTCTCCATGGGGTGATATACGTTTATGCATACGTGTTAAATAGCAAATATTGAGCAGTTAATACACCACGTTAGTATATAAAAAAGACTTATTTCTAAGTATTAATCTAATAATACTATTTTCTTATTAATCTATTAACTTTTTCTTTTGCTTTTTCAGGAGATTCAAAAACCATTGTTTCAAAATATTCAGATTGTAAATCATAAAAATATCTTTGTCTACTTACAACATTTTGCGGAATTATTATTTTATGAGTAGATTCAAATTCATCAGCTTTTAAATATGGAATTTGAACAGTTTCATAATATTTTGCTTCTAAGTTTTGATATATAACATAATCAGCATCATCATTAGCTCTACTAACTGGAATATCATGAGAACCATGAATAATGTCAATTTCATTATTATATTTATATGTTCCAATATATACGTATATTTCTTCATCTGGTGTTATTTTTGTATCACCCACTGCAATATCAATTATTTTTTTATTAGTATAATTTTCAATTCCAGTATTCCTTCCAGATGTTTTTTCTTGTAATAAATCTAATAAATATAAATATCTTTTAATTTCATCTGTTTCTTCTAATCTTTTTATTTCTTCTTGAATTCCTAATACTTTATCTCTTTCTTTTATTAATTGTTCTACTTTTTCTTTTAATTCGTTTAACTCTTCAATTTTCATTTAACACCCTCCCGTATCTATATTATATCATACTAATTCATATTCTCTAGCAATTATTCTATCATCACTACAATATTTAATAACATATTCATTATCTTGTTTACAAATAATAATTCCTACTGTATTATTTTCTTCTATTGTTTTAACATTCTTATCAATATAATTCATATAAGTCATAATTTGCCCTGTATATTCTTTCTTAAGTTCAGTTACTTTTAATTCTACTACTACATAACATTTATATTTTATGTTATAAAGAAGTAAATCTATATAATTATATCTATCATCAATTTTAATTTTATATTCATTCTTAATAAAAGTGAAACCTTCACCCAATTCTTCTAAAAATGATGGTATATCCTCAAGTATTATTTTTTGTAGTATTTTTTCAGATATAAACTCTTTATTTTCACTATTCTTGATATGAATGGGATTTTTAACGAAATCTATTATATTTAGTTCATCTTTACTTTTTAGCTTGTTTCTTGCATCGACAGGTAATCTTTCATACTCATTAGACTTTATTCTATTTCTTAATTTCCTGACATCCAAATTATAAACTTCACATTGATTAACATAATATATTATTTTGTTTATATCATCAAATGATAGCATTTCATACCAATGACTCCAGGTTAATTTTCCCGACAATGTCGGGACTTTTTCAATTATACTATAAAATTGTTTAATCTTGTATAATAACGATGTTGAATATTTCTTGCCAAATTTAATTGTTAGTCTATTAGAATAATCTTTTATTACATTCTTTCCATATTTAGTATCTACATTTTTAAGTAGTTGTCCAACTTCTAAATATGTTTTCATTTTTTCTTTTGCTTTTGAATAATCTTTTGCCTTTTGATATATTTCATGATTTAATATCTTGTTTTCTATTTGCTCATATGTTTTATCTATTTCTTCTATCATATCTACTCCTCCCTATGGACTACAAGTCTCAATTTTCAATTTATTATTTTTTATTTTAAACATAATACTTCCATCCTCGTCTGTTCTATATATTTTTGATTTATCCAAATTATCTAACACTTCTTTATTTGGATGACCATATCTGTTATTATTTCCTATACTAATAATAGAATACTCTGGATTTATTTCATCAATAAACTCTTTACCACTACTTGTCTTAGATCCATGATGTCCTACTTTTAAAACATCTATATCAGGTAAATTATATTCATTTAATATTTCTTTTTCAGTAGTTATAGATGCATCTCCCATAAACATAAATTTATATCCATTAAGTTCTGTATAAATAACATTACTATTATCATTTTCATTATCATATTCTTTAGTTTGAAGAAAATATAATTTATTTTTATCAATATTTAATTCCTTGATACATAAATAATATTTTATCTTCTTTCTATCTAATACTTTTATTAATTCTTTTTCTAAATCATTATATGGTCCACAATTAAAGATTACTTTTTCTACTTTATAATTATTAACTAGATTTATTGCTTCTCCCATATGGTCAAAGTCTCCATGAGAAAGAATTAAATAATTTATTTTTCTAATACCTAGTGATTTAAATAATGGAATTAAAGAATCTATAGCTAACTCTTTTGAATAAAGTCCACCTGTATCAATTAGTATATTTTTATCATTCTTATGTAATAGTAAACTATCTCCTTGTCCTACATCTATCGAAATAAGATATGTATTTTTAAATATATAATCTTTATTGTATTGAATAAATAATAATAAAAGAATTAGAAAAAAATATTTCTTTTTATTAAAATATAAAAATAATGTTAATAAAAGATAATAAAAAATTATAAAATAAACATTTACTTTTCCAAACGTTATTGTAAATAAATTAATACTACTAAAATAATTAGATAAATATTCTAAAATATTAGTTAATATTAAGAATAAACTATCTAAGAAAGGAAATATAAAAGTAAGTATAGATAATGGAAACACAATAAAAGATACAAAAGGTACAAAGAGTATATTTAAAAATATACTAAGAAAATTTACTTCATAAGAATTGTATAAAGTTATTGGTAAACTAATAAAGAAACATAAAAAAGAAATATATAATAAAGATTTAAAATAATTATCTTTTTTTAATTTATCTTTAAATAATATTAAATAAAAACTAATAGTAAAAGAATAAATAAAACCTATATCAAATATATAAAATGGATTAATAAATAAAAGAATTATAAATGTTAATAAAAATAGTTTTATAGTTTTAATATCTAGATTTAATACTCTATTTAAAGTAATTAAACTAAATAATAATACACTTCTAGTACATGATGGCATGAAACTAGTTAATGCCATATAAAAAAATAAAAAGATAGATATTATTATTAATGATTTATTTTCATTGAATTTTAATCTTTTAAATAAAGATATTAATAATATAGATAGTAAAGATATATGCATTCCTGATATAGCTAATAAATGCGATATACCATTTGATCTATAACTAGTATTATCTATATAATCTTTATTACCTATAATAAAAGTATTTAAATATGCTTTACTCTTATATTTTGAAATATGTTTAATAATATTATTTCTAATTCCATATATAAGATTATTATTATGACCAATCACTTTTATTTTAGATATATACATAGTCATATATATTTTTTTATTTCGTAAATACTTTTTATAATTGAATAGATTAGGAATAGTATTATTCTTAGGATAATTAAACTTCCCTTCTAAATAAACTTTATCTCCTAATCTAATATCAATATTCTTATCATAATAAGCAACTATCTTTTCATTACTTTTAATTTCTAAAGTAATACCATTTTCTTTTATCTTATAATTAGTAACAACACCAGTAAAAGTATTAGAATTTATATTAATTTTAGATTCATAATCTTTGTTAAGATTAATCAGTAGGTATAAGACTAATATAAGTATTAAAACTAAATATAAATAATTAGAGTGTAATACTATCCTTAATCTTTTCAAACATTTTATCCCCAATACCTGTTACATTCTTTATATCCTCAATACTTTTAAATAAACCATTTTCTTCCCTATACTTGATGATAGCTATAGCTTTAGATTCCCCTACACCAGCTAAAGTCATAAGTTCTTCCTTACTAGCAGTATTAATTGATATTAAACTATTACTATCATTATGGGTATTATCATCACTAATAATAACTCTTGTTTCTATTCTATCTTCTTTCCTAATACAAGCATCATTTCCTACTACATTTTTTTCTACACATTTATTATCTATTATTTCTTCTTTAGTTTTTGTTTCAATAAAATTATTTACTTCTTCATTTGAATATATTACTAATACCATCTGATCAAATACTTTTTTACCTAAATTAATAACACTAGTATTAGCATTTTCTTTTAGTCCACCAGCTTTAGTAATAACATCATATATTCTACTATTACAATCCATTTCATATAAACCAATATTATTAATATAACCTTTTACATCTACCATACATTTTTCTTTTACTTCTTCTTTTTCTTCTTTAGTAATTTCTTTTTCTTTAGCTACAACAACATCATCATCTTTATTATTAATTATGAAAAAGATAAACATTGATACAATAATTAATAAACCTATTATTAAGTATTTTTTATATTCATATAACTTATATAACATAATTCCTCCTTTAATATATAGGGGCACCTATACAATTCAACTCCCCCTGAGCCATGCACTTTTTTTGATGCCCCTAATATTAATATCTGTGTTTTTTTAGGAAATGTCATATAAATTTTAAAAAAAATAAAAAAAGTTCTAAGAACTTTTTCTTTCTTTATATAATTTTGTTTCTACATTTACCCTTTGAACTGCAGTAAGTGCAAGTACTAAACACATGCAGAAACTACCACCATAACTCATAAATGGAAGTGGTACTCCTGTTGTTGGGATAATACCAAACATACCACCCAGATTAACAAAAATATGCAAGACTATGTAACAGGCGACACCCATACATATTAAGAATCCACGTGTTGTATGACTTTGTTTAGCTATTTTGATTATTCTACCTATAAGCATAAAATATAAACCAAATATTACGATTGCTCCAACAAGGCCTAATTCTTCCATTATTATTGCGAATATAAAATCAGTATGTGCTTCAGGTAAATATAAGTATTTTTGTGTACTATTGCCTAAACCAACTCCAGTAAGTCCTCCATTATTAATAGCTATGTAACCATTACATACTTGGTTACCTGTTGTATAATATTTTTCACTACTACAAGGATTATGAAAACTAAATAATCTTTCCTGTTGCCCTGGTGTTAATATATTCTTACCAGTAGTAAGTAATGTCAAAGTACCTATAGCTATAGCACCAATAAAAATCAAAATCAATTTATTTTTTAAATCTTTATTAATAGGTGCCAAAAAGAATGTAGATGCAACTATCATACAGTAAATAATAGTTGTATCAAGATCTGGTTCTATCATTATTAATACCGCAATAGCTGCTGCTATAACTAATGGATATAAAACTTTAGGATAATTGTTTAATTTCTTTTCATGTAAATCGTAGTAACATGCCATCCATAATAGTACTATAATCTTAGCAAACTCTGCTGGCTGTAAATTCATAAAACCAAGTGAAATCCAACGAATAGATCTATTCTTAACAGTACCATAAAGTAAAACAAAAGCAAGTAATCCTCCAACAACATATACAGCTAAAGTCATAATTATATTATAACTTTTTGTTTTAAATTTTATTATAAATAAACTAGCAGCAAGGCTTAAAATAAGAAATAAGCTTTGCTTTAAAAAATATCTATATGGCGACGCTGAATATTTCATATATGCTGTTACATTAGATGCTGAAAAAATCATTATAAGTCCCATAATAAATAGAATTATAGAAATAAGTAATAATGGTTTATCTAAGTTTCTTAATATCTTTTTCATACTTACCTCCTTATATCCTAATATCTCATTATTATCATAACATAAAAGATTTTCATTTTAAATAATAAACATTCCACTATACATAAATTAGACAAATATAATAACCTAATTGTACATTTAAACATATTCTATATTAGATAAGTAAAGGAGGTAATTTATGTATAATTACGGTTCAAATTGCGGATGTGGAAATTATGGAATGCCAGTATACCCTTATTATGGAAATAACTCTAACTATGCCATTATATTAGTATTATTCATCTTATTAGTAATAGTTATTGGTTCAAGAAATAATCATTAAAAAAATCCTCTTTTAGAGGATTCTTTTATTTTAAACCTTTTAATTTAAATAAATACGCATGCATAATAACAGCATTTTCAAAATAATGTTCATCATCATATACAAGCTCATAGTTTTTAAGTATATACTTCTTATTCTCTTTGATATAATTAATATCATCTTGTGAATAATAAAGAATAAATTTAATTTCTTTATTAATTACATATCTTTTCATACTATCTATATTATCAGGATAATCATTATAATCAATATTTTGAACTTCAAAGAATCTTGTATTAGGAACTATACCTGTAGTAGTATATAAACCACCATCTAAGAATCCCATATTAAGAAGTGTTGGATTCTTATACTTATTAATATATTTAGCATATTTAAATTGGAAGAAATCTTTTTTACTACTTCCTATCATACTTTTATAATTAGCATTCATATAACTTAATCCAATAAATAATATTGGTACTAAAATAAATAAAATAATCATATATTTTTTATCTAATAATCTATCAATATATTTTGATAATAACATACATATACCAAGTAAAGTAATAATAATAAATATAAATAAAGGTAATATATAATAAGTCATAAATTTTAATCCCCAAAATAATACTAAAGATGTTATTAGAAATGTACCAATTATACTAAATCTGAAATAGTTATTACTCTTTTTGTCATCACTATTTTTAATAAAGAAAACTGATATTGGGAATAAACACATAACACTAGTTAAGATCATTCCATTTTTAAGTAAACTACTAAATGCTCCAGATGGTATATTAATTATATTATATATAATACTAGCATCTTGTCCATCATTATATACTGTCATATTAAATGTGAAATAACACTCAATATATTCATCAATCGCACCATTTATTCCTAAATATATAAAACATACAAGCACTGGTATAAACATGCCTAATAAGAAATATCCACAGAATTTAAATGAATCTTTTATTCTATTTTTCATTAAATAATCAATAAATATAAATAAACCAAATGCCATCCATAATCCTAAAGAAGTATATTTCATCATTAGTATTATTCCAGCAAGAACGCCATTAATAATTATCTCTTTATTACTTAATTCTTTTTCTTTAAAATGTTTAAAGAAATAATAAAGTGTTACTGCAAAAAATGGTAAACAAAACTCTTCACAACTACCACCATGTACAAAAGCTAAACTAGTAGTAATTAAATAAGCAAGTATTGGTAGTAGAATAATACTATATTTTTCTTTTAAATATAAACTAAATATTTTATGAATGTAATATAAGAAAATACTAAAGCTAATTACTTCTAATATAAATACTCCATAAAAAGCCTTATGACACAACAAATAACCAATACCATAAATAAAGTATAATATTATTCCCTTTTGTTCAAAAAGTTCTTTATAAGGAACTACTCCTCTCATCATACTTTTACCCATAGTAAAGAAAGCATTAGCATCTACCCAATCATTAAATGGATACAAGAATGAACATTTACTAGTAAACATTAAAATAGTAAATGCTAACAACAAACAATAAAAATAATATTTCTTTTCTATTAGTTTTTTTGTCATACCATACCTCTTAATTTCATTCTACTATTATTTTTAAAACATGTAAATCATTTAACCTTTTTATTTTTAATTTTTATACTATTTATATCCTTTAATCCATATAACATCATTAATATAAACAAAGGCATATTAACATATAAATACCTAGCTCTACCCTCAAAAAGTAATTGGAATATCACCACAAATACTAAAGTAAGTATTATTACTAATTCATTATAATTAATCTTCTTCTTTTTTAATAAATCAATTATAGAAAATATAGAATGTATAGTTATTAAAGTTATAATTAGTATCCATATCATATGCTGTAGTGTTGAAGATTGTTTATAATATTTTCCATAATTATAATAAATATCTCTAATACCACTTGATAATGGAGTTACACTATCAGAAACTTTATAATAGAAAAGTCCCATTGTTCCCCAAGCAAAAGTACCATCATTAAAATTAACTAATATCTTTTTAGATAAAAAATTAAAATATCCTACTACACCATAATCTTTTACTCTATCAAAATATCCATCTAAATTATTTTTAGTTCTTTCTCTACTGTTTTTATTCATAATAGATTTAGAAAAATCTGTTTCATTATATAAACCAGATGACATATCATTAGCACCTATATATAAATAATGAGTAAAATTAATTTTATACTTATCATTAAATTTAAAACCTTCTATTTTATATAATTGATTTAATGAAAAATGTAGACCTAATATTAATCCAAGTGATATTAAAACAGATGGTATTAATTTTTTATATTTATTAATATCAAAATTTCTTACTAAACCAACAACTACCAAAGCAAAAAATATTAAAGAACTCTGTGGTTTTATTAAATAAGCAATATAGCTAATAAAAGATATTAAAGGCCATTTTACTTTTCTATTTATATTACTAAGATATAAATAAAATATTAATATTGGAAATAATAATCCTAATGAATCAGAATAATATATCATGTTCCAAGGAGATAATACTAATACAAATATAGATATTATATACCCTATGAATGCATATTTTTTATTTAATAACTTACATCCTATCTTGTATACTAAATAACTACTAACACTAGAAATAATTGAGTTTATTACTACTATATTCATAAGGTCATTACCAAATGGATTTATAAATTTACTTATTTTAAGTATTAAAGCAAAGAAAGAAGTTATAAGTAAATTATTAGAATAAATACTATAATAAAAATTATTTATTTTACCACCATCTATTATAGCTCTAGCTGTTGGAATGATAGTATTACCTGGATCCCAATCTGTTTCAAAGAATCCATTATAAAATAAAAATATTTGTATAGGTATAAAAGCAATAAACATTATCTTAACAATCTTATCATAATCTGTTTTTTTCTTTTTCTTATAATCAGTATTTCTATGTATTAACATCATAAATAAAAAGAAGAAAAGAATAATTACTAGAATAGTAATATTATTAAAAATAAAATTTCTTTTTAAAGGATAAGTTCTATAAGAAAATCCTATTAACATAATAAAAATCCAAACAAAAAAGAAACTAAAGCTAATCTTAGTAAATACATTTAAGAATCTTTCTAACTTTAGTTTCATAACATACACCCTATTTCTTTTTATTTTCTTCGTTTAGATTTCTACTAATTATATATCTAGGTCTAGCTTTAGTTTCACTATATACTTTTCCTACATATTCTCCTATTATTCCAAGTGCTAACATTTCAACTCCTGCAAGCATCCAAATTGAACATGCAAGGAATGTCCATCCTGGAACTGTATTATTCATACAGTATGAAACTATACTATAAATAGTCATACCAATACTAGCAATAAATATTAATATTCCAAGTATAAGTACATATCGAATTGGTTTAGTACTAAATGATGTGATTCCATCCCAAGCAAAGTTTAACATTTTCTTAAGTGGATATTTACTCTCTCCAGCAAATCTTTCTTTTCTTTCATAATATACAATATCAGACTTGAATCCAACAAGTGGAAACATACCTCTTAAGAATAAATTAACTTCTTTAAAATTTTCAAAACAATCAAGTACTCTTTTAGTAGTTAATCTATAATCTGCATGATTGTATACTACATCTACTCCCATAACTTTCATAAATTTATAGAAAGCTTGAGCTGTATGTTTTTTAAAGAATGAATCTTTCTTTCTACTACTTCTAACACCATAAACTATATCGCATCCATCATAGTATTTATCTAACATTTCATCTATAGCATTAATATCATCTTGCAAGTCAGCATCCATACTTATAATAACATCAGCATATTCTTTAGCAGTCATAAGTCCAGCTAGTAATGCATTTTGATGTCCTCTATTTCTAGATAAACAAATACCTGTAACTAATTTATGAGCTCTACTATATTCTTCAATAAGATCCCAAGTTTTATCTTTAGATCCATCATTAACATACATAACTCTACTATCTTCAGATATTCTTTTATCTTTAATAAGTTTCTCTAGTTTTTCAGCTAAACGCTTAGTTGTTTCTTTTAAAACTGGTTCCTCATTATAACATGGAACTACAACATATAATGTTTTATTCATACTTTTCACCACTCTAAAATAATTGTAGCACATATAAAGAAAAAATGAAATCATTTGATTTCATTTATTCAGAAACAAAGTTCTTTCTTTGTTTAATATAGAATATTAATCCTAAGGCAACCCAGATTACTAACATAATGTATGATTCTTTAACAAAGTGTACTGATTCAAATCCAGGAATTGGTACTAATTGTAGAATCATAAACATTAATGAGAATATTGCTCCTAAAACTGCCATTACTGTTAAGAAAATATTTTTTTCTTTGAATTTCTTTAATGTTACTAATGTAGCTAAACAAGTAAATCCATATCCAATAGATGCACCAATAGCTGACATATCAACAAACCATCCCAATGCTTCTCTTCCTAAGATAGGTCCAGATAATGAAACTACTATACAGAAAATCATTGCATTAACTGGTGTTTTATATTTATGGTGAATTTTACCAAATGCTTTAGGTAAATATCCATCTCTAGACATAGAATACATAAGTCTAGATGATGCCATATAGAATCCCATAATACCAGTAAGTACTGCACTTGATACTGCAAGACCAACAAGTACTTTACCAAATGTACCAAGTAATCTTTCAGCAGCTGTTAACAACAACCACGGAGTACCTTCACTATTAACAATCAAATCAGGCCACTTTTTAAGTGCTGCTGCTGTGATTGTATTGTTAGCAATATAAACAAAACAACCAAACAATATAGCTACTATCATGATAAAGCTTACTTTCTTATATGAGAATTTAAACTCCTCTGCTGCTTGTGGAATTGTATCAAATCCAACGAATGCCCAAGGTGCGATTGCTAAGGTTGCTAAGATTGAAGCAATGATTGCTGTTGTACCACTATGGGTATAGGCTTCAACTGATTTATATCCGCCTGTCTTTGCTGCTTCTATTGCAGCTGTTTTATCAAATCCCCAAATAGGATCCATATTATTAATACTTGTTTTAGATGAAACAAGTGCTGTTACTGTTAAGATTAAAACTGAAATTGCTAGTGTTGCTGCAAGTATTGTTTGTACAGTACCAACAACTTTAACACCACGAATATTGAAATAACCAAACAATATTAGAATTGACATAGCAAGTAACATTTCACCAAAGTATACATCAAATCCTGCAATTGTATAGTGGAAACCAAACTTTAAAACGGAACCAAACAGTCCATCAACAATTAAACCAATAGCTGTTGAATTCATTGGTACATTAGTTAAATATGCAACAACTAAGAACCAACCACATATAAATGCTGCTGTTTTACCAAAACAGTTTTTAGTGAATGTGAATTCACCTCCAGCTTTAGGATATTTAGGAACCATATATGCATAACTATAAGCAATAATTATCATTATTAAGGCACCTAGTCCCATAGCTATAGCAGTACCTGCTACACCTGAAGTTGGTAAGAATTTCTTACCAGGGTTAATAAAAGAACCCCATCCTATAATGCATCCAAATGCAATAGCCCAAACACTCATAGGATTAAGTCTTTTCTCTAGTTTATCTTCAACTACTTTTTCTTTTTTCATAACTTCTCCTATACATCATAACTTTTATCTATTTTTTTAAGTTCTTTAAAAGTATCTATTTCTGTGATATCTTCTTCCATACATTCTGCTACTTCTACTTTATAATCATTTTTATAAACAACTAATGGTACTTGTTCCCAATAGTATTCTTTACCACCTGGACTATTGTAGGCTTCTTCAATATGTTTTTTTAATTTCTTTCCATCTTCACTATTCCAGTATGATATACCTACCATTTGATAACAGTCTTCTCCACCAATTCTTTCTTCAACTATTATTCCATCTTTTGTTTTAAAACACCAATCGTCTGATCTATCTTTCTTAATAGCTAAGAAATCAGATTGATAATGATACTTCTTAATTATACTTGGATTATAAATAAGTAAATCTGCTTCAAATACATAGGCATTTTCTAAATAGTCTTTAGCAAGTAATGCACTTGATATATTATTAGCTTCATTATATAAATCATTATCAATAAATTTAATCATTGGATATTTATATAATAGTTGATCAAACTGTTCTCTTAAGTATCCACGTACTATATAGATTTCATCAATACCCGCTTCTAAACAAGCATCTATTAATCCATCAATTATTCTTTTCCCATTAACTCTAACAAGTGGTTTAGGTGTATTTAAAGTTATTGGTACTAATCTACTACCAAATCCAGCAGCTATAAATACTGCTCTTTTAACTGCATAATTCTTTAAAACTTCTAATCCACTTTTAGTTATTTTATTATCTTTAATATAATTTAGTTCAATTAGTTCATTAACAATAGTATTTATTGAACCAAGTGAATAATTAGTTAAAGATGCAAGTTCTCTTTGAGATAATTCTTTATCTATAGTAGCATACTTCTCTAAAACATTAAATTGTTTCTTTGTTAGTGTATCCATCTTTTACCTCCTCTATTTTTGATTATAGTTCATTTTTTAACATTAATCAACATTTTTTGAACACAAAGTGCAAAAAAAAAGAAATCTTATTTAGATTTCTTTGTAGTTGATGCTTTCTTAGTAGTTGTTTTCTTAGCTGTTGATTTAGTTGTTGTAGTTTTCTTAGCTGGAGCTTTTTTAGCAGCTGGCTTTTTAGCAGGTGCTTTCTTTTCTTCAGTCTTAGTTTCTTTCTTAACAACTATTTCATCAGATTCAACTTCTTTATTTCTATTTTCATCAATTCCTAATTTATCGCTAACTTTCTTTTTAGCTTTTCTAAAATAAATTCCTACTGCTGCACCAATAGCTATAGCTATACCAGCAACAGCTTGAATTGTATAAGTCATAACTGATGGATCAATATATGCTA
>Ga0310691_10003048_pt1 | contig 20821 bp, 9 predicted proteins | sample 176DNAGHGlowgp2_FD_203887 | JGI IMG/M metagenome (GOLD analysis project Ga0310691, IMG submission 203887) | Sheep rumen microbial communities from Palmerston North, Manawatu-Wanganui, New Zealand - 1766 DNA GHGlow gp2 (v2) (version 2) | ecosystem: Host-associated > Mammals > Digestive system >...
CGACCTCGACCTGCCTCTCTTCTCGGCCATCGATGCCAAGGGAGTGGTGCGCGTCGTCTTCGTTCAGGACTCCGTATGCTCCGTGCGTGTCCATGGCAACGAGAAGTGCCTGGACGAATATAAGTTCGTCGTCAAGAAGGGCGAACTGAATGTAGAACCTAAGAACTTCACCGGCAGTGTCAACAAGAATACGGCTGCCGTCACGCTGTTTGTCACGGCGCCCAATCTGACCAACGTCGAGTTCTCTGGAGCCGGCAATCTGGAGATGCCCGGAGCCATGTCGTTGCCCGGTTCGCTGAGTATCGAGATAGAAGGGGCCGGAGAGATGAGTATCGACGACCTCACACTGACCTCCCTGAACGTTGAAATCAGTGGAGCCGGGAGGTGCGAACTCGGAAAGGTCACGACGACCGAGGATGTGGAGATAGAGGTGAACGGCGCCGGAGACGTCAAGGCCAATGTCTTCTGTCAGGACTTGAGCATCGAAATCAACGGTGCAGGCAAGGCCGAACTGAGTGGCGAGTGCCGAGGCACGTTGTCGTGTGAACAGAGCGGAGCCAGCAAGATTGATACTTCGAACCTGAAGAGATGATTCATCTGACCAACATCCATAAGACGTACCAGGGTGTCCAGCCGCTGCATGTGCTCAAAGGCATCGACTTGCACATCGGGCGCGGTGAGTTCGTAGCCATCATGGGCGCATCGGGCTCCGGCAAGTCGACGCTGCTGAACATACTGGGCATCCTGGACGATTATGACGAGGGTGAATATCGGCTCGACGGAACGCTCATACGCAATCTTTCGGAGACACGTGCGGCGGACTACCGCAACCGCATGATAGGCTTCATCTTCCAGAGCTTCAATCTGATCAGTTTCAAGGATGCCATGGAAAACGTGGCCCTGCCACTGTTCTATCAGGGCGTCGGCCGACGGAAACGCAACCAGCTGGCCATGGAGTATCTGGAGAAGGTGGGACTGAAGGAATGGGCCCATCACCTGCCCAACGAACTCTCCGGCGGACAGAAACAGCGTGTGGCCATTGCCCGTGCCCTCATCACCCAGCCGCGCATCATCCTGGCCGACGAACCGACCGGTGCCTTGGACAGCAAGACTTCGCTGGAGGTGATGCAACTCTTGAAGAAGTTGCACGAGCAGGGACTGACCATCATCGTGGTGACGCACGAGAGCGGCGTGGCCTATCAGGCAGAGAAGATAGTGCATATCAAGGACGGACAAATCGAAAGCATAGAGGTGAACGACGGTTCGGCCCATACGCCTTTCGGTGTGGACGGAGTGATGAAATGACCATAAAGGCATTGCTCATTGTGCATTGTGAATTGTGCATTGTGCATTGTGAATTGTGAATAGATTGTATGTTTGAACTTTTCCACGAGATACAGGGAACCCTGAGTCGCAACCTCATGCGCACCATAGCCACGGGCTTTGCCGTGGTGAGCGGACTGTTTCTGCTCATCGTGCTGCAGGGCGCGGGCAATGGGGTCATCCATTCCTTCCAGTACAACATGGGAGGCTTTGCCTTCGATGCCGTCCATGTCTTCGGCGGCATGACCACCCGCCCCTGGGAGGGCATCAAGGAGGGACGCCTGATACGCCTCGACGACCGCGACCTGGAGATGAGCCGCCGACACTTTCCCCACCAGATTACTACTGCCATACCGACGGTGACCAACGACGGGGTGGTGGCCAGTCATGGGGGCCACTACGTCAGCAGCACCTCCATGGTGGGTGTCTATCCCGAGTACGCTGCCTCGCAGGCCGTAGAGATGTTGGAGGGACGGTTCGTCAACGAGATGGACCTGAAGGAGAAACGCAAGGTGTGCGTCATAGGCAGCAACAGCTGTAAGGATCTCTTCAAGGAGGGCGGAACGCCGATAGGGCAGCACGTGAAGTTGGGCAGCATCCCCTACACCGTAGTGGGTGTGTACAAGGTCAACGAGATGTTCAACGGCAGCAATTTCTACGTTCCCTACACCACGCTTTGTACCATATATAATAAAGGTCGCTTCATCGACGAACTGACCATGAACACCCGCAACATACCCACCGACTCGGCCATGCAACAGTTCATCGCCGAGTACACGCGTGCCACCAGCCACATCCATTCCTTCGACCCCGAGGACGACCGCGCCCTCTGGATATGGAACCAAGCCGGCGACAACATTCAGATGCAGCGCGCCATGAACATCCTCAACCGTTCGTTCTGGATTCTGGGCCTGCTCACCCTGCTGAGCGGCGTGGTCAGCGTGAGCAACATCATGCTCATCAGCGTCAAGGAGCGCACGCGTGAGTTCGGCATCCGCCGGGCCATCGGTGCACGTCCGTGGAACATCATCATGATGGTGGTGCTGGAGAGTGTCACCATCACGGCCATCTTTGGCTACATAGGCATGCTGCTGGGCATCTTCTTCTGCGAGTGGATGGATGCCACGGTGGGCAATCAGGTGATGGACTTGGGCGTGTTCCAGGCCAAATACTTCGTCGACCCGACGGTGGACTTGCACATCTGCATACAGGCCACCATCGTGATTATAGTGGCCGGTGCGCTGGCCGGATTCTTTCCGGCACGCAAGGCTGTAAAGATTAAAACCATAGACGCACTGAGAGCATGAAACTGTTTGACGCTGACCTTTGGGAGGAAATCTTCGACTCCCTGCGCAAGAACCGTACACGTACGTTCCTGACGGCCTTCGGCATCTTCTGGGGTGTCTTCATGCTCATTCTCCTCATGGGCGGTGGCCGTGGCCTGGAGACCATGCTGGGCGAGAACTTTGCCGGGGCGGCCTCCAATTCCGGATTCATGATTGCCAACACCACCAGCGAGCCCTACAAGGGATTCCGCAGCGGGCGTGCCTGGCACCTGGAGCTGGAGGATGTGGAACGCATCCGCAACACCGTGCCCGAAATCAGTATCGTCACGCCCACCATCCGCCGTTGGGGGGCAAGGGCCTTGGCCAACGACAAATCCTGCGGCATATCGCTCCTGGGGCAATATGCCGACTACAGCCTGGTGGACAATCCCAAGATAAAGTTTGGGCGCGCCCTGACCGATGCCGACGGCCTGCAGCACCGGAAGGTGTGCGTCATAGGCAGTCGCGTGGCTCAGGAGTTGTTCCCCGACACCGAGAACCCCTGTGGGCAGTTCCTGCAAATCGACAGCATCAACTATTGTGTGATAGGCGTGAGCGGAAAGGCTTCGGGAGGCATCAACATCGGAGGCAATCCGCAGACTACGGTCTACTTGCCTTACGAAACCATGCGGCAGATGTACAATCGCGGCAACGAGGTCGACATCCTGGCACTGGTGGCCAAGGACCAGTATCCCATGTCGGAGGTTCAGTATCGGGTGGAGGCCTTGCTGAAGCGTGTGCACATGATACATCCCGACGACACACAGGCACTGATAAAAGTGAACACGGAGGCCATCTTCAGTATGATAGACAACCTCTTTGCAGGTGTGAGCATACTGGTGTGGATGATTGGTCTGGGCACGCTCCTGGCCGGAGCCATCGGCGTGAGCAACATCATGGTGGTCACGGTGAAGGAACGCACGACGGAGATAGGCATCCGCCGGGCCATTGGTGCCACGCCCAAGGACATCCTGACCATGGTGATGAGCGAAAGCATCGTGCTGACGCTGATAGCCGGCATGAGTGGCATTTCCCTGGCCGTGGCCATACTGCAGGTGTTGGAAAATGCCACACATGCCGAATATCCTTCCGCCCTGTTCCAGATCTCGTTCGGTGTGGCCGTAGGCGCATCGCTCCTGCTTGCCGTGCTGGGCATCATTGCTGGCCTGGCACCTGCCCTGCGAGCCATGAACATCAAACCCGTGGATGCCATGCGCGAAGAATAATCAGAAATCTCAGAAAACTCAGAAAACTCCGATAGCTCCGATAATTCAGATAATTCAGATAATTCAGAAAACTCAGAAATATGAAAAAGTTTATCAAGTGGGCAGTTATTGCCTTGGTTGCAGCCATCTTTGTGGGGACGTTTGTGTTCCTGTATCAAAAGTCGCGCCCCAAAGAGATGGTGTACGAGATTTCCACCGTCCAGTTGAAGGACCTGGAGAAGTCCACCATCGTGACCGGTAAGATAGAACCGCGCGACGAGGTCAACATCAAGCCGCAGATTTCCGGCATCATCGCCGAACTGTATAAGGAGGCGGGCCAGATGGTCCGCAAGGACGAAGTGATAGCCAAGGTGAAGGTTATCCCCGACATGAACAGCCTGAACAGTGCAGAGAACCGTGTCCGCCTGGCCGAAATCACATTGGCACAGGCCGAGACCGACTTCCAGCGCATGGAGAAGCTCTATCAGGAGCGGGTGGTGAGCGCCGAGGACTATGAGAAGTCGCAAGTGGCGCTGAAGCAGGCCAAAAGCGAGATGACGAACAGTCGCGACGCCCTCAACATTGTGCGCGAGGGCATCTCGCTCTCCAATGCCAAGATGAGTACCACGCTGGTGCGCTCCACCGTCGACGGACTCATCCTGGACATCCCCGTCAAGGTCGGCAACTCCGTCATCCTGAGCAACTCATTCAACGACGGTACCACCATCGCCACCGTGGCCGACATGTCCAACCTCATCTTCCGGGGCAACATCGACGAGACCGAGGTGGGACGCATCATCGAGGGCATGCCCGTCACCATCACCGTGGGTGCCGTGCAAAACCTGGAGATGAATGCCCGACTGGAGTACATATCGCCCAAGGGCCGCGAGACCAATGGCGCCAACCAGTTCGAAATCAAGGCCGCCCTCTCGGTCCCCGACACCGTTACCCTCCGCTCGGGCTACGGCGCCAATGCCGAAATCGTGCTCGACCGCGTCACCAAGGCCATCACCGTGCCCGAGTCGGCACTCGAGTTCTCTGGCGACAGCACCTTCGTCTATGTCCTCACCGACTCCGTGCCCAAGCAGCAGTTCCAGCGCCGTGCGGTCCAGACGGGCCTGAGCAACGGCATCGACATCGAGGTGAAAAGCGGCGTCAGGGTAGGGGAGAAGGTTCGTGGAATCTTAAAGGAGGAAGAGAAATGAAACGCACTGCCATCTTAGCCCTTCTGGTGTGCGCATCGTTGCATACCCTTGCCCAGCAGACCCGCGAGTGGTCGCTGACGGAGTGCATCGACTATGCCTTGGCCCACAACATCAACATCCTGCAGCAGCAGGACAACGTGCGCCAGCAGGAGATTGCACTCAGCACGACACGCAACAGCCGCCTGCCCGACCTCAATGGCAGCGTCGGCGAGAACTTCAGTTTCGGCCGCGCCCTGACGGCCGACAACACCTATCAGAACCGCAACACGCAGAGCACCAGCTTCAGCCTGGGCACCAGCCTCCCCCTCATCACGGGCGGACGACTGCCGGCGGAGGTCAAGGTGCGTCGCCTCGGGCTGCAGGCTGCCCTGCAGGACTTTGAGTATGCCCGCGAAAACGTCATGCTTGGCGTGACGTCGGCCTTCCTCGAGGCCATCTGTCAGAAGGACCTCGTGGCTGTGGCTGAGCGCCAGGTGGAACTGAGCCAGGCACAGGTGCGCCGCATGGAACTGCTGTTCCAGAACCAGAAAGCCGCCGAGGCCGAGGTATCGCAGATTCGTTCCACGTTGGCCAACGACGAACTGTCGCTCACCCAGCAGCGCAACAGCTACATGCTGGCCCTGCTGGAACTGTCTCAGCTCCTGGAACTCGACTCACCCGAGGGCTTCGGTGTGGCCACTCCTCTAGTGGAAGTCGTCAAGGCAGACGAACTGCCATCGCCCGACCTCGTGTACAACGAGGCCCTGGGCATCAAACCCCAGATACAGGCCGAGCAGACGCGCCTGCAGAGTGCCGAGAAGAGCGTCGTGGTGGCCAAAAGCGCCCTCTTTCCCTCGCTCTACTTCAATGCCGGCATCGGCACCAGCTACTACAACACCTCGGGCTACAGCGTAGCCAACTTCGGTTCGCAGTTGCGCGACAATTTCAATCAGTATTTCGGGGTCTCCCTTTCCGTCCCCATCTTCAACCGCCTCGCCACGCGCAACAACATCCGTGCAGCCCGTTTGCAGGTGCATACTCAGCAACTGAGGCTCGACCAGACGAAGAAGTCGCTCTATAAGGAGATACAGCAGGCCTACTACAACGCCGTGGCAGCCAGTCGCCAGTGTGAGAGCAGCGATGCCGCCCTGGCCAGTGCCCAGACGGCCTTCGAGCTCATGCAACGCAAGTACGAGAACGGCAAGGCCACGGTCACCGACTTCCAGGATGCCAAGACCCGCTACCTGCGTGCCGAGTCGGGGCAGATACAGTCGCGCTACACCTACCTCTTCCGCCAGAAGATACTCGACTTCTACCGGGGACAACCGTTGCAATAGACATCCCCTATATGGACTTTGACAACTGGTGACATGGGACTTTGCTTGACGCACAATTGTCCGTCAAGCGAAACCATAGTATGGTCTGGGCTCCAACGACGCGTCGTTTCCCTTGACGGACAATTGTGCGTCAAGCAACACCTAACGTAGCCTCGAAACAATGGATGAGAGGCAGGGGACAAAGGAATCGGTAGTTAAGTTTCATCCATGCAGATGACTAATTATCTTTCCTTTATCCTTTTTTTGTATGATACGACAGTTTTTTTTGTATTGTGCTTGCAATTTAACTTTTTTTCACTAAATTTGTCACGATTCTTTGCGTTTTTTTGCTGATTCATAATATTTTATTTTAATATATGGTAGCTATGTTACACACAAAGGAAAAGACAGCGTACAGCTCCTTGTATGGATGTCCAAGGCCAAGGAGAAGGGTTGACCTCTTTGGAAGGTCATTGTTTGTGTCATCGGGAAAACTTTATGTTCTGTTGATGATGCTGATGTTTTTGCCTTTGTTGAATGCGAATGCTCAACAGGCTCCGCCTAAAAAGGCACCCACCCAGCGGGCAAGTATGTATTCCTATCTGCCCGACGGTTATGTTCAAGTGGGTACAACGCAGTTGTACTACAAGCAGAATGCTGATGCCATCGACATGATTGGCTATTACAACGGCTACTACTATTCCTCCACTTACTCTGACTACGGCTACAAGTTGTCGGTTCAGGTGGGGAGCAACAGCGCAATCCGGGTTGATTGCCTAAATGGTACGACAGACGGAGGCGTTACGGTACAGCCCTCCATCGAGCAACAGGGAGAGCTGGCACGCATTTGCTATACGGTCACCAATGCCAACGAAACTGATGTTGTCATTTCTTTGGGTACTCATGCGGATGTGATGATAGGCAACAACGACTCCGCCCCCATTTCGCGGCGCATAGACACATTGGGCCAACCCTACGGACTGACCATGAAAGATGGCAATGGGGCCCAGTTGTGTGTGCTTTTTGGTTCGGGCCTTGCTGGTGTGACGGCAGTGAGTAACTTCTGGTTTGGCCACTGGAGCGATAATAGTGAACCATCTTATATGGTTGGAAACTATTATGAAGGAAGCAACTGGATGATAGAGGATTCGTCCTACGACAGTGGCATGGGATGGTGCTGGCAGGACCGTACAATAGCAGCGGGCTCTACGGTCATCTTCTCCTATTTGATAGGTGTGGGTGAGGTGAATCTCGAACCCAACTCGTCTTTTGAGGTTACTCCTGACGATGCAGAGGGATGGAATGACTTGAGCCGTCCGCACGTTCTGACACTGGAAGGTACATACGAGAGCCCTGCCGGACTGGAAGGTAGGATTGAATATGCAGTGGAGGATAGCGAGGAATGGACGCCACTGACCGAGATGCTCCCCTCTGGCGGCACATTCACGGGCGAGATAACTGCGATGTTTGATGCAACGAAGTCCATCCATACCATCCGCTTCCGCACGGTGGACAACGTGGGCAACACCTCCATGCTGCACCCCATCGAGTACAAGGATGTAAGCTTCTATCCTGTCACAGGCATAGAAGAGAAAACCTATACGGGCAGTGAGCTGTTCCAGGAGAATCTGACCTGCGAGCTGGACAACGACCAGTATGAGGTGAAGAACTACCGGAACAATGTTCGTGTGGGTTGGGCTTCCTTCTCTGTCGAAGGCGTGTTCCCCAAGACGATAGGCCGCAAGACCTACTCCTTCCAGATTCTTCCGCAGCCGTTGAGCGGCGAGCTGTTGCTGGAAGAAACGAATTTCGTTTACAGCGGTGATGAGTTCACTCCTGCATGGCAGTTCTCCAATGAGAGTTACGCCAACTTGGTGTCTGGCGAGGACTATACGGCCGAATGGGCAAACAATACACGCGTGGGCACAGGCACCCTGACGGTGACTGGCAAGAATAACTACTCTGGCACGCTGACTGCTAACATCCAGATCGACAAGGCACCTTTTGCCATCGAACTCCTCGGCCTGCAGTTGCCCGATGTGGAACTGATCTACGACGAACAGCCGCATCCCGCATCCTGCAGTCAGAACTGCGAAGGGGTGGGCGAGGTCACCATCACTTATCTGATGGAAGAAACAGGCGTGGAGACACCGCAACCGCCTGTCCTGCCAGGTAAATACACGATATACGTGGCTGTGGCAGAAGGAGCCCTGTACTATGGCATGGCGAAGACAGAAGTGGGCACCGTGACCATCTCTCTCTTCAACACGGAGCAATATGCATATATCAGCAAGATTGCCACCGATACCGAGAATTACCACATGTATGCAGGCACCCGCAGAAAACTGGTGCAGTTCCTGCAAAGTACGGCCGCTGCGCTGGAATCCGGCGACCTGGCCACCATCCATGAGGCTTTCCTGCCTCAGGAGGCTCTCCTCGCGGAGGCACAGGCTTCTATGGCTGACTACGACAAGCTGGCAGGCTACATCTACTATACCCAGCGCCTGTCTGATTCGTACGGTTTCTTGTTCTCTGACGACATCAAGGCGACCATTCAGCAAACCATTACGGGCTTGCAGACGGCCTATAACTACGGTGCCATGACTGGCGAGCAAATCGATCAGGTGTGGCCGCAGCTGCAGGAAACCACCCGTAGCGAGTTGACCAAATATATGGAGCCATATACCAATAGCATAGCCACATTGATGGCTCAGGGACTGACGGAGGATTTGCATAATTCGACCCTCCAGATTCTGGCCGATGCTCAGGCCTTGCTGACGTGGAATGAATATAGCATAGAGAACATAGATTATATTAAGGGTGTTGCCCAAAGGGTGATTGCAATAGTGCCTGTGCTGCAGGCGCAGGTCGAGGACTTGGCCATCTTGCGGCAGGCATATCTTTCCCTGGGCGGTGCTGAGAAGTTGGCCCAACGCTGGCAGTTTGAGACCAAACCCTATCGTCTGGATGGCGTTGGCTTCGCAGCTGATGGGCGCGCCACGAGTATAGACCTTGCAAGATGTGAGCTGACAGGTAGCTTACCCACCTCTTTCTTCATGCTGCCCAATCTGAAGCTTTTGGAACTGTCCGAAAACTCTCTGAGCGGCGACATCAACGAAGTGTGGGAACAACTGATTGTGATGAACCAGACAAGCCCCCTGACCACGTTGAATATCTCGTTTAACGACTTCACCGGCAATATAGGAAAGATAGGAAGTGTCTGTCCGGAGTTACGTAGCCTCAATGCCATTCAAAACCATCTGCAAGACTGCCAGCCAGGGCTGAACGCACTCATGGAGAACGTAAACCTAAGTCTTCAGAAACTGGACTTCTGGACGTGGGACTTCCTGCTTTCAGAATCCTATGCTCAAGAGAATATGCAGCAACTGCCTGGCATTCTGCGTTACGACCACAATGCCGTGAACGGCGTGGCCACCAAGCAGACGTTCAGTTGCCATTCTGAAAATTGGAGTATGGATATGTTTTTTGTCAACGGATTGCTGGCTTCCATAGATGCGGACACAGACTTTACTGGTTCTAATGGAGATCTTCTGGACGTCATCCTGATGACCAACAGTGCCATAGGTTCCACTTTCCGTATGAATTTCAAATTCCTGCCTGGCGATGCTAATTTCAGCGGAAAAGCGGATATCAACGACCTGCAAACCGTAATCCGATACATCTTCAAGGATTGGGGTACTGGCATCAACTACACCGCCGCCAACCTCTTTGTGGATGATAGGGTCAACGTGCAGGATGTGGTGCGTTTGGTGGATGGACTTTTGGCTTCCGGCGAATCTACGCTTGCAAGAAGACAGGCACCGGCACGCATGCTCGAGGATGAAGATGCAACTGCAAACCTCTTCTGGCGAGGCAATGAGTTGGTTCTCAGAACCGATGTGCCCGTGGCTGTTGCCGACATCTTCCTGGATGGCAATGCTACGCTTAGCTGGAAACTGCAGCAGATGGGCTTCACCCTCGCGGAGAAACGTACCGAGACGGGTACGCATGCCATCTTCTACTCTCTCTCTGATGCAGAATTGCCAGTCGGAGAGACTGTCCTGGCCACAAAGGCTGGCGGCAGTGCCGACTTGACATTCGTAATGCTCTCTGACCGCGATGCCCAAAGCATCACCACGGCCTTGTCGGCTCCGATGCCCACGAAGATAGGCCTCATGGCTGCCGAGGGTCCCTGGACACTCGTTTCTGCCGGTGGCGCCATCGTGGCACAGGGCAAGGGACGCAGTCAGCTGAAATCCGCTCAGAGGCGTCTTGGCACAGGTTTTTACATCCTGCAAGGCTCTAATAATCAAATCCAGAAAATCACCATCAAATAATATCTGCCGCTATGAAAACAAGACATTATATTTCGCTCTTGCTGAGCCTGCTGTTCAGCATCAATCATTTGGCTGCGCAGAATGCGAATCGGCTCTACATCCCGCAACTGACCGCTGTTCCGGGCGGTACGGTTTCTGTGCCTTTCTATGTGGAAAACACTGCAGAATTGGTGGCTGTACAGTTCACACTGCAAGTGCCTGAGGGTTCCGAGCTTTCAACAAATACGGCAGCGCTCACCAACCGTGCAGCCGACCACACGGTCACCGTGCGTAACATGGCTCCGCAGGAATACCTCTGCATGATCTATTCGCCCAACAACCGTCCAATCAAGGGACGTTCGGGAAAGCTTTTGACCATTGATTTGCAGCTCGGCAGCACCATGGAGGAGGGCAGTACGCACGAGTTCGTGCTGAAGGATGCCGTACTCTCCTTGCGCGACGGCACCAACGCCCTGTCTTCTGTGGATGGGGGCTCGCTTACGCTGATTAATCGTCCTGACCTCAAGGTCCAGAATGTACAGATTGACAAGTCGGCTTATGCCCCAGGCGATGCCATGAGCGTCAGCTGGCAGGTAGAGAACGTTGGCGGCCTTGAGACTGGCGAAGGATGGACGGAGCAAATCTCCTTGGTTCAGGGGGATGGAACCTCTCTTCTCATCGGCACCACGCATTACGATGGCACCTTGGCTTCCTCCGGCGCCGTTAGCCGTCAGGCCACTGTCACTCTGCCCGAACTCTTAGGCTTGGACGGTGAGGCGCAGGTGCAGGTTCAGGTGGTTCCGCTCTCCAATACCGGAGAGAGCGAGGGCGCACTGGGCAACAACATCGCTGTCGCTCCTGTCAGCATTAGCAAGAAATTGGTGCTGACCCTGCCCACAGGCAGCATTCTTGAAACTTATAGCCAGCCCGTCCGCTGTACCCTTGCGCGCAGCGGTAATCGTGCTCAGGACCAGATCTTTGCCCTCACGGCCACTGCGGACAGCCGTCTTGCCATCCCGCAGACGGTGACCATTCCCGCAGGGCAGTCGGCAGTGAACTTCTATATTCAGTTGACGGATAACGAAACTTTGGATGACGGTGGGCTCATCACGGTCACCGCTGCAGGCAACAGTTACGAGGCAGTCACCGGGCAGTTTGCTATCGAGGACAATGAATATCCCGACCTGAAGCTCACAGCTTCGAAGTCGCAGGTGAACGAGGGCGAAACCTTCCAACTGACCGTCACGGCCACCCGCGTTCCAGGTGAAGACGTAGAAGTGAGTCTCTCCAGCGAAGTGCAAAACCGCTTTGCTTTCCCTGCCAAGGTCGTTCTGCCTGCCGGTCAGTCCAGTGTGACTGTGGAGGTCACGGTGAATGACGATGATGTGCCCAGTCTCGAGCTGTCCAATGCGTTCACGGCCTATGCCCCTGGCTACAACAAGGGCGAGGTGGTTGTCATTCTCGAGGACGACGACATTCCTGCCTTGGAACTCACGCTGACACCGGGTCAGGTGAGCGAGGGCGTGGGTCCCGTGGCTGTGGCTGCAACATTGCGCCGAACGGGCGTCACTTCGAATAAGATAACGGTGAAACTCTCCGACGACTCCGAAGGTGGCATCTATTATGGTACCACCACCATCGAGATGCCCAAGGGCGTGGAAGAAGTTCACTTCAACCTGGGTCCCATCGACAATGCCAACGTGGACGGCGACCGCACGGTGAACATCACGGCGGCTGTCTATATCTCTTCCTGCAGTTGTAATGCTCAGGGTGAATCGGCAGGCATCGTGTCTGCCCAGCTCGCTATCCTCGACGACGACGGACCGGCGCTGACGTTGAAATCCTCGAGTAGCACCGTAAAGGAGGGTGGCAAGGTGAGCCTTACCGTCAGTCGCAATACTTCCACCGCAGAGGCTCTTACCGTCGCGCTCAGTGGCGACAAGGATGCCATGTTCGAGGACTATAGTCACTCAATCACCATTCCTGCCGGCTCCTCTGATGCCACCATTGAGCTGACTTCCAAGTCCAACGATGTGAGCGACGACTCCTTCACGGCCATTTTCACCGCCAGCACCGATGGCTTCAGCAAAGGTTCCTGCTTCCTCATGGTGACAGACCAGACGTTGCCCGATGCGCGCATCGCCAGCTTCATGGCAGAGCAGACGGAAGTGGAAGTGGGAGGAACCACCGAGATAAGCATCGTTGTGACTAACGACGGAGCGGCAGTCCTGCCTGCGGGAACAACCGTGACGCTCTATGAAATCGGCACTTCCAGAATGCTCCGCACCACACGGGCTCTGGCCGTGAACGAAACGGAGACTCTGACGGCTACCGTCACCCTGCCATCCACCATCGGTTCGGGCCGCTACTATGCTGTCGTCAACGAGTCCAATACCGTCAAGGAGCTGAATTACAATAACAACACCTCGGCTTCTGTCACCATCCATACCATCTCGCCTTTCACCGCTTCCGTCTCTACGGACAAGACTGTGTATAAACAGGGCGAAAGCGTGCAGATTTCCGGTCAGCTCACTGGAAACCAGACAGCCGAACAGACAGTGGAGGTGTATGTCATCAACGAAGGTGCAAGACAGACACTGACGGCGAAGACCGATGCCACGGGGGCCTTCACGGCTTCGTGGACACCCTATTCCACTCAGTGCGGACACTTCATTGTCGGTGCCTGCTTCCAGGGAGAGAACCTGCGGACGGAAATGGCTGCGTTCGACATGTACGGACTGAAAGTGAATCGTTCCTCCGTGGAACTGTACACTACGGTGGGCGAAAGCAGTTCTGGTAGTGTCACACTCTCCAACCCTGGACAGTTGAATCTGACGGGGGTAACAGCTGAAGTGACGACGGAGATTGAAGGCACTACCATCACACTTCAGGTCCCGGGCACTCTTGATGCAGGCAGCACGATACAGCTGAACTATACTGTCCTGGCCACCAAGGCCTCCGCAATGAATCAGTGGGACAAGGCGGAAGTCCGCATCTCAACGGCAGAAGGCGCCACGGCCACTTTCACCATCAAGGATTATGCACAGAATGCCCATGCAGACTTGGTTGCAAGCACCTCATATATCAAGACTACGGTGGTGAAGGATACTTACCGCGATTATCCGCTTGATATCATCAACACGGGTAAGGGTGCCAGCGGTGCCATCACACTGGCTCTGCCCAGCGGCATGACCAGCCTCTCCGGCACCACGTTGGCATCCCTGGAACAGGGCGACACCGCTTCTGTCGTCCTGCGCTTTCTGCCCACGGATAACATGCAGCTGAACATTCCTGTCAAGGGTTCCTTCGGCATCAACTGTGCCAATGGCAACGGTACGAGTGTCTCCTTCGAAGTCACTCCTGTCTCTGAAGCAAAGGGTACGCTTGTGGTGGATGTGATGGACGAACTCTCGTACTATACTTCCGAGGCTCCGCACGTTGAGGGAGCCAGCGTGGAGTTGCGCAATCCTTCCACCAATGCACTGGTGGCCCAGGGTGTGACGGGCGCCGACGGTCTCTACACGATTACCCTGCCTGAAGGTTACTACCAGTTGACCGTAACCTCTCCTAATCATGATTCTTATAGGAACAATATTCTGCTTGATCCAGGTGTGACAACACGTAAGGCCATCAACCTTAGCATTCAGGCCATTCAAGTAAACTGGGAGGTTGAGGAGACTGAGGTAGAGGATGTCTATGACATCGTCACCACTGTGAAATTTGAGACCAATGTTCCTGTTCCTGTGGTGGAATTGAGCATTCCGAAGCGCATAGCTGCCGATGAGTTGCAGGTCGGAGAGTCTCTGATTTTCTATGCTACCCTGACCAACAAGGGGCTTATTGCCGCTAAGGATGCAGAACTCCTGTTGCCCGAGGGCTTCACGCATTTGACCTTTGAACCTCTGACTGAATACACGGGACTCACCATTGCTCCGCAGCAGGCCATCACCATTCCTGTCAAAGTAACGAGAGTGGGTGGTGAGTCTTTGGCGAGAGGTGTAAAACGCAGATTGCCGGATATTGACAATGACCCATGCGTAGGACAGCCTGGAACCCTATATTACTGGGATTGTGGTCCGGATCGCAAGTGGCACCGGTATAAGATTGCTTTGCAATTGGGTTCTTGTGACAGCAATGACCCATCGACTTGGAATCCACAGCCCACAGGCCCATACACAGGTCCAACTGGTCCTGGCGGCGGAGGATGGGGCCCTGGTGGTGGCGGATGGTATTATAGTGGGCCATCTCTTGACTACACCCGCGTCACCACCACAGAGGACACGGGCTGCGAACCTTGTCAGAACAGTTTCATGTATAAAATGGCAAGATGTTTCGTCAAACGAATCCCAGTGGTGAAGAAAGTGCTTGAGTTCGTGGATAATGTTAAATGTGCTTATGATGTAGTGACCGAGGGTGATTTATGTTGGATTGAAAAGATACCTATCATCAGTACAATTACTGAATGGGTAGACCTGTACGATGAATGCATCAGACCTCTGATAGAACCTTGCAATCCAGGTGATTTCGACGGTGAAAAGACCCCTCTTCCCTGGCGTATCAGTGCGCGTAATGATGCAGGTGGCCTCTACAAGAAGGTCAAGCATCGTGCTCAGAGTACCTATCCGTCCTATATTACAGAATTTCAGACGAAGGCCGCGATTGTCTATGATGCCATTGATGCTTACATGCAACAGGGACTTGAAATCTGTGGAGAAGAATGCTGGATGACCGTCTCTGCTGATACACTCGCCATGATTGCATCAAGCATGCAAGCATACGCCGAAGGGAACCTGTCAGAAGCAGAGTTCAATACACTTCGCCCGTCAACAGTGACACAGGAGCAACTCGAACGTTTGTTGCACCGATGGATCAATACCCTGAACGAGAACGGTGATGAAAATATCATTAATCTGCAACGTATCCAAGAGTTGGAGGAAGTCGTGAAGAAAGCACGCGAACTCGCTGATGAAGAAGAGGCCGAGTCTATGGCTGATTTCTATATAAATGCTGAAAACGATGTAATAGAGAAACTCGAAGACGCCAACTCCTCTGTATGTGCATCTATCACTCTCCAGTTCAAGCAGAGCATGTACCTCACTCGTCAGGCCTTCCGTGGTACGCTGACCGTCTTCAATGGTCACGAGACTAACGCTATGGAGAATGTGAAGCTGAACCTCACGGTTACAAATGTGGATGGTACAGTGGCTACATCACGTGAGTTCGAGATGCATGGCGAAAGTCTGGATGTGTTTGAGGGAGATGTGGATCTCACCAGCGGATGGACGCTTGACGCACAAAAGACGGGAACTGCCACCGTGCTGTTCATCCCCTCCAAGTACGCTGCTCCCACAGAACCCGTGCAGTACTCCTTCGGCGGAACACTCACTTACACCGACCCATTCTCGGGACTGGAAGTGACCCGCATCCTCACGCCCATCACCCTCACCGTCAAGCCGACGGCCGAGCTCGACCTCACCTACTTCATGCAGCGTGATGTTTATGGCGACGACCCATTGACAGAGGAGGTGGAGCCTATGGAGCCCGCCGAGTTCTCACTGCTCATCAACAACATTGGCTACGGCGATGCCACCAATGTACGCATGGTCACCAACCAGCCCGAAATCGTGGATAACGAAAAGGGTCTGCTGATTGACTTCGAGATTCTGAGTGCACAGCTCAATGGCGGTGAGAAGACGTTGGCCCTGGGTGGCAGCATTCCCACCGACTTCGGCACCATCCCTGCCCATTCCCAGGCTTACGCCCAGTGGTGGTTCCAGAGCTCGCTGCTCGGACACTTCACGGACTACGATGTCCAGGCTACCCATGTCACCAGCTACGGCAATCCCGACCTCTCCCTCCTCAACGATGTGACCATCCACGAACTCATCCGCAGCATCAAGGTGGACGACGGCGAGGTTACTGGTTTCGTGGTCAACGACCTCACGGATGCCGAGGACACGCCTGATATGGTTTATTTCACAGACGGTACGACCGCCGAGGTGGCCCTGGCTGCCGATGCCGTTGCAGAGCAGCAGAGCAACACCGAGTACTGGCTGACCGTTAATCCCTCACAGCCGGGATGGAACTATGGTCGCATCACAGACCCGACCTTCGGACGTGCCAAGCTTGTCTCTATCCAACGCCAGAGCGACGGAAGCGAAATCAACCTGCGCAACTTCTGGCAGACCGACCGCACACTGCGCGACGGCAAGGACTGGCTCTACGAGAACAACCTGCACTTCGTGGATCAGATGGCCAACAGCGCCGAGACCTATGTGCTCACCTTCGAGCCGCGTCCCGATGTAGAACTGGAGGTGGCATCCGTTGATGGCGTTCCCGAGGAAGGCACAGTCATACACGAACCGTTGCAGACGGTGACCGTCACCTTCAACAAGGCCATCGATGCCGAGACCTTCACCCGCGAGGATATCACCCTGAACTGCCAAGGCTCACGTGTGGATGCGCCCATCGCCATCACTCCCGTCAGCGACAGTCAGTTCACCCTCGACCTTAGTCTGGCTACAGCCGGAAACGGCTATTACACCCTGACCATCCAGACCGCCGACATCACAGACCTCGACGGCTTCACCGGAGCAGCAGGAAAGACCGTCGGCTGGATTCAGTTCACAGAGGCCACCACTCTGGCACTCTCCTTCGACAAAGCCGAGGTGACCTATGGCGACGCCTTCACAGAGCCCAAGATGACAACCAACAGCCCGGCCATCCCCGTTTGGTCCAGCGCCAATCCGCTGGTGGCATCCGTGAATCCCGAGTCCGGAAAGGTGGCCATCAATGCTGTGGGTTCGACAAAGGTAAGTGTTGACCTGGAAGAGACTCCTACAAGCGATGCCGTCTCTAAGTCATACCTGATAACCGTGATGCAGCCGGAAGGTCTGAGCGAAGCTGGTGGCGCGGAATCCGTGGAAATAACGATTCCCGAAGGCCATACATTAGCAACCTTCTGCTACCTATATCCCATCGACTTCGCTGACGCCACGGACGATTGCCGTGCATACGTTGCAGACAGGAAGGACGGAAACACCATCTACTGCACCGAGGTGAAGGAGGCAAAGGGCGGAGTCGGCCTGCTGATGTACGGTAAGTCCGGAGTCTATACCTTCCCCGTGAAGTCAAGTTCCAACGAACCTGAGAACCTGCTTGTCGGAACCTTGGCTCCAACCTTTGTGGAAACCACTGCCGACGGCATGACGAACTTCGGCCTGAAGGACGACAAGTTCGTGCCCATGAACACGGGTGTGGTCAAGGCCAACAAGGCTTACCTGCCACTGCTCCTCGCCGGAGATGTCAAGGCATTCAACATCGTGCTGGATGGGACTGACGGCGTCAGCTCTCTCGTGAAGCCGAATTCCGATGCCGAATGGTACGACATCATGGGCGTGAAGGTCGCTCGTCCCGTTCGCAGTGGTATATATATCCGAAATGGCAAGAAAGTGGTCGTTAAGTAGTAATTTTAACCCAAAGACAACAACTATGAAACGTATATATCAATGTCCTTCGTCTTCGCCCCTCTCATTTGACGAAGAATCCATGTTGGCCAAGTCCGAGATAGCGGTTGATGTGGAAACGGACGACCGTGTGGACGCAGAGGAAATCATGTCAAGAATCTATGAACCCTCCTTCTCGGAAGGAATAGACTAAAGTGACCGTCTGGCACTCGTCAGATTGCCGACCCGAATAAGCATTTGCCAGGAAACCTGGGATGAGGATAACCGCATCTCGGGTTTCCTGGCAAATTTGTATCAGCATTCAGGGCCCCTATTCCTTATAAATATTCGTGCATGCGTGTACACATGTGCGCGTACGTTGCATGGATGAGGTTCCAACGACGCGTCGATGGAGCCTGATTGACGTGTCGTTGGAGCTTGATCGACGCGTCGTTTGAGTTCAATCGACGTGTCGATGAAACCACATCGACGTTGGGGGTGGATTTATGTACCCGTTTTGTCGGAAAAAAAAAGGGGCATCGACGCAAGAACTCCTTTCTATCCTTTGCAGTATTCATTATTTTCATTAATTTTGTTGCCGTGGATACTAGATGAGCTCTCCTAAAAGTGTCGTAGTCGAAATAAGTAGTTCACGTTTTTTCCTCTAATATAAGGTCCGGCACAAATTTACTAACCCTTAAATACCAACAACATGAAACACAATTTCTCATTTTTTCTGTTCATCCTGCTTATGAGCATGGTGGCAAGTGTGACCAATGCCGACAATGTCGTAATTGACGGCATCAATTACAATCTCAACGATGAGGCGAAGACGGCAGAAGTGGTTGCTTCTCCTGTTAATCTACAGAATACGTACATGGGTACGCTCACCAGTCAGTCGTTGACAGGTTTGTACTCCACCGGTATGTGGTACCATGTAAATCAGCCCCACAACACCAAACTCAGCAACATGACTGTTCAGTTGCAGGGCAGCACCACGGCTACGCTCATTCTGCCTCCCTACACTGATGGCGCTGTGACGGTGCAGCAGATTGCCATCTACAACCTGGAAATAAGTACCTATTTCGATCAGTCAAGCACAACTCTGAGCATTGGCGACAACAGCGTGATTGACGGCACCATCGTCTCCAACAACAAGACGTATATCGCTGTCAATCTCTACATAGAGATGGCACGGGTCACATCTGACAAAATTACCTTGGTAATGACTATTTACTTCCAGGATCCCAATGAGACCGATGATTATCAAATGGCCATCAACTTCACGTTTGAAACGGGGGATAAATCAGCGCCTTCAAATTATGCGGGTCAGATTACAATCCCGGCATCAGTGACTTACGAAGGCACAACCTATCAAGTTACTTCGATTGGTCAGAATGCTTTCCAAGGCAGCTCGGGCTTGACCTCTATCACTTTGCCTGATGGCTTGGCCTATATCGCCTCCAGCGCATTTTCTGGCTGCACAGGTCTGACCTCCGTATCCATTCCAGCAAGCGTGACATCCATCGACGATTATGCGTTCTATAATTGCACGGCCCTGACGAAGGCTGAATTTGCAAGCATCGAAAGCCTTTGCAAAATCGAATTTGCTTACTACAGCAGCAATCCATTATATTATGCTCATCATCTTTATATCAATGGGGAGGAGATAACGGGAAATCTTGTTATTCCGGACGGCGTGTCTAGCATTGGTGCCTATGCGTTCCGTGCCTGCACGGGCATAACTTCGGTTACTATTCCCGAGAGCGTGACCTATATCGGCGACGATGCGTTCCGGCAGTGCAAGTTGCGGAATGTGTTCGTCAAGAGCGCTACTCCGCCTTCTTTGTATGACGAAGCAGATGATGATATCTTTGGCTATGAGACTTGCTTGCATGGCATACTCTACGTTCCCGCAGAGGCATGGGAAACATACGCCTTTGACGAGAGTTGGTGCTATTTCATCAACATCCGCGAGGCTGCAACGGAGCAGCAGGAGGTGAAGGCCGACATGGCCTATACGCTGATGGATGCCAATAACTTCCAGTATGCGGTGTACGATCAGGTGAACGACCGGGTGAGAATGATCCAGTCGGTGAACGTGGACGAAAAGGATCCCAACCACTGCTGGCAGACCATAACGTCGGACGGTAAGCAGTATCTCTATAACATCGGCGCACGGAAGTTTGCCGTTCCCGCCACCGATGGCACCAGTTTCACTCTCACCGCCGAAGTGGGCAGCATCAAGATGGAGGACGGCAGGGACGGTATCGTCCTGAACGGACACACGGAGGCGCAGTGGGCACTGGTGAGCAACGAGCGCATGGCTGCTGACCTGAGCATAGAAGGCACCATCACGGCAGTGAATGGCATCAACGCCCCGGCATCGTCCGTTCGCGACGTCTATGATGCAAGCGGTCGCCAGCAGACCAGTCCGCAACGTGGCCTGAACATCCTGCGCAAGACAGACGGTACGACGAGAAAGGTGCTGGTTAAGTAGCCCCGCTTACCAGTGACATGGACAAATCAAGGCGGCTCAATACCATTTGAGCCGCCCTGATTGATAATATTCCCATATTTTGAAAGTTTTTTTGAAAAAAGTCGTTGAATTATTTGGTCAATCCAAAAAGTTGCCGTACCTTTGCACCCGCAAACGAGGAAAGACGTTAACTCGGAGCCTCGGAGCGCAAGTGATATTTGACATATT
>Ga0310691_10003052_pt1 | contig 20796 bp, 21 predicted proteins | sample 176DNAGHGlowgp2_FD_203887 | JGI IMG/M metagenome (GOLD analysis project Ga0310691, IMG submission 203887) | Sheep rumen microbial communities from Palmerston North, Manawatu-Wanganui, New Zealand - 1766 DNA GHGlow gp2 (v2) (version 2) | ecosystem: Host-associated > Mammals > Digestive system >...
CCAACCCCGTCGCTTTATCTACATATTGCCTTAACCAGGCTGTATCAGGATAATTGTCCAAATCCGTGATGTAATCGATAATACAATAACAAGCATGCTGAAACATAGGCAATCTCCTGTCCAACTCTTCAAGCAGGACAGCTTCCCATGCCGCCTCAGGAACACTCTCTCCTACCATCCTCTCAAGCGTTGAATAATAGCCGTCTGGGATGTTATCCGACCATCTTTCCCACTGGAACTCATTAAGCGGTAGAAGTTCCGCCGGACGGACATATGGAATAGAATGGTCACTCAAACAGTGGAACGGGTTGTCTGTATAGACCGCTTCAAATACATAGCCATCCGGCACGTGCAAATGCGGAAGGGACGGCATTATAATATCAAGCGGAAGCACCCAATTCTTCCCTTCCGGCCTATGAATCAGTGAACGACATGCTTCAACGTGTTTCTCGCATATTTGTCCAAGATTATTTGTTCTCATTTACCCTATATCCTTTTGTTAACTTGGGCCGGTGGCGGGATTCGAACCCGCGACCGATATAATGCTCTGGCCACTGAGCTACACCGACCGAGAACAACATCCGGAGCGTCATATTGCAAGACTCCTGCTCATCGGAGAATGACGCAACCATAACCTTTGGCGAGAGCTTAGGCTTTCCGGCTTAGGATGATGCCGGGACAAAGATGCGCACATATCTGAAAACCGTCAAATCCGCACAAGCCTTGTGCAAATTGGGGAAAGCAAAAGAATCCCTTTACCTTTGTAGTAGCGTGAAAGAATCTGGCTCGTTGAGCCAAATGTCCGCTGTGTTGCCCGCTTCAGTTCCGGTCTTGATGCTTCGCTGCTGAGTTTTTTAATCGCCATGACGGTTTTAATGCTTAAACACTTGGTATGAAACAGAAAGAAACTGAAAGAATGCTACTTGAAGCAAATACTCTGATATCGCAATCACCCTTGGCTGCCAGTGAAAAGGATAATCTAAGGAAGAATATCAAACACTTCATCTCCAGCATTTCAAAGGAAGATAATGTCGCCGGATGTAAATGGGAATGGTTCGATTTCGAAGATGATGGTCACGGAGTAAATCTTTTATGGAATGGGAAAATGTGATTGGCAACTTTAGGTTTTATTCCGACAATGGGCATGGGTTTTCGTTTAGTTTTGGAAAACAGCAAAATTGACTCTAGTCCGGACAGAAGGAGGCTACCTTATTATTCCTCCTCACCGTATTGTTCCTGAAAGGCCCGCCGGTACTGCATCGGGTGAATCTTCTCGTGCATCAGGAGCTGGATGTCGGCACCGCTCTTCTTCAGGGCCTGATAGATGGGATGGGGTTCATCGGCTGTTTCCTCAACGGCGAACTGATTGGGCTGGCTGGGAAATTCCGTGTTGAGCCAGTAAGGGACCTGGAACTTCTCAAAGACATCAATGGCTCTCTGGTCCACTCCCTTCATTCGGAAGTAGCAGACGCTGTAGTATTTCTTTTCCTCGAAAGCGGATTCTTCCTCCAGTTCCCCGCCGGTGGGGTCAATGCCGGTGGAGAGGTATTCGTCGTATGCGGGGTCGGTGCGGTCCATAGGTGTGGGATTATTGTTTTACAGCCTCTACCAATCTTCTTCCTCATTTTGTACATTGACCGCCGGACGGTTCATGTATTTGAGGAATGAATCGATTTTGCCGAATGAGTTGTCCAAAGAATTGATAAAGGCACAGGCATAGACCTGATCATCAGTCTTTTCATTGACTACAGGAAAAACCTCGCCGCAGACAATGAGTGTATTCTTGGACTTCATCATGCTATCTCCAGAGATGTATTTGTAGTGTCGGATATAAGTGTCAATCTTGATGCGGTTCTCTTTGAAGCGGAGAATGACATCAATATCGGCGCTGATTGTGATAGATTTAGCATAATAGATGGCATTTACGCTTTTCTGGGCAATGCCAACCAAAGTGCCGGTGGCCGAAATGGAATTGTCTGTCATGGCTTTGATGGCATTGGCACCGGAGAAAGCCTGGTTGAACCAGCCGATTGCATAGGTCTTGATACGCTCTATGTCAAAGTCCTGATTGGCCATGATGACATACTCCAGGTGAATTGCCCCGGTATCATCCGTGGTGAAATGGTTGTTCAACTCCTGCGCCCACTTTTTGAGTTTGGAGTTATTGTACTTTCCACAAATCTCACGGAAAAGGGCAATATCATTGTCGAACGCCACACACTCAAAAGACAGCGGTTTTACCTCAGTGGTATCAGCTTTTGTGACCACGTTGACTGTTGTATCATTCTGTCCGAAGGCGGCGAATGAGACAATCAGAGCGAAAAGGACGATGACAATTTTTTTCATAGGATAGGGGTTATACTGTACAAAGGTAGTGATTTCTATTGATTCATGTAATAGAATGGGGGTTGTGACGTTAAAGAATGCTATGATTTCACACCCGCGCTCTCCACCTCCTCCCTCCCTACAATAAAGAAGAGGCCCTCGGCAAATGTACGGTAACCGGGAGTCTCTTCCGTTCTAAGAACAAGTATGCCACGGGAAACCCGTAACACTGGCGGTGGGGATGGCTCCCCTATTTCTTTGTGGCGCAGGGCCGGAACTGTCAGGTAATCGGCACAAAAAAAGTGTGGAGTACGGCGTTTATCTGGGAGAGGCTCTGGTAAGCCGCGATCAAATAAACAATACTCCACACCGAGTATGGTGATGCCACGAGGGGCAACCTACTCCATACAGGGTGATGAATGTAATTGCTTATCCTTGATCGCATGAAATTTACCAGATTTCTCCCAAGGACAAAAGCGATGACACTTTCATCAAATATGTCGGCCAGCCGCCGGAAACCCTTCCCGGCGCTTGGCGTTACAAAAGTACGAATAAAAATTGATAAATGAGCAATTTCCGCTATTTGCCCACCACATGGCGCTCGATGACCTTGCTTCCCTCATACACCAGGAATGCCGCCGGACCGGTACCGGCGGAGCTGCGGCCGAACCATCGGCCGGGATGGGCACGGCAGGCGTGTTTTGCGGCCTGCAGGGCGGTTTCAGCATCGGGATGGGAAATCCTTCGGCCGGTGTCCTTTTGCTTCTTTGAGGGCCTTCCAGGGAGATAGCATGGCCTGTCATAGCGCGGAGACCAGACGTAGTCCGGGACCTCCGTGGGCGGCGGTGGCAACGGTATGGAACACTCCGGCTTCATTCCGGGCAGTTCTCGCAGTAAGTGAATGCGGCCTTCACCAGAAGGACAACAGCGCCAATATACAGGCTGACGGAAAGGATAATCTCAAACATGGCTCAATGGGTTTTGTGGAGGCAAAGATAAGTCTCGCTTGAGCCAAAGCGTTGCCCAAAGTGCAAAAGAATCTAAAATATTCACCTCCCGTTCCATCAACTGATGGAATGATGGAAGTGAGGTAATGATGGAAATAGGCAGGCGGCGCTGGAATGATAACGGCTGTAAGGGCCAGGTGGGCACTCATAGAACCCAGCCGCATTGGGCTGGCCAGCTCTGCTGGACTGCCGGATGCGGATGACCGCTTATTATCGGCCCTGGCACAAAGAAGCCGATGGCTTAGGGAACCATCGGCCACGATATCGGCATATGCGCAAATTATACTGAGGCTTTCTCTATCGGCTTATAACGCCAGAAGTATCCGTAGGCGGATTTCTGGCGGCCCTTGACTACGTTCAAGATGTTGTCGATGCGGACGATGTTCATAGCCTCTCGGATTTCATCCCAGGTGAGGAACTCACGGACGACATTCCCTTCTTTGTCGATTTGTTGTATGATTTTGCCTTCTCTTGCTTTGCGAAGTATGGCGTCTGCATTCTCCTCCACATACTGAGCTATGATTTCGTGCGTTTCTTCATTGTAGAGCCAGATACCAGATTCGAGCACTTCGTAGAACATGAAATCGTCTTCTTCGTCCAATTCTGCATCCTCGCCCATCATCTGCATATCCTCTTCAGTACGGCCGAATATGGGATTGTTATCGATATATGCCTCTACAAATTCTTTCTCTTTCTGGGTCAAATCATCACGATGGCCATGAGTAAGCTTCTGGGTGACACCTTCGAAAAATGGTTGCATTGCGGCATCTGCTTGTTGACAGAGCCGTACATATTCTTTCTCAAGTATTTTTGCCTCAGGCCTGTATACCATGGAATGGCCCATTCGGTTATAACCGTACTGCGGATCCGTGGCGTGCTCGTTCTGAATGTATGCCGTTTCCTTGTGATTTAAGATATAGACCAGCGTATCGGCATCATCGGACTCGACTGTCTCGAGAACCGTCAGTTCGGGCATTCCAAGCTTTTGATACGCATCCCAGAATCCGGGGTTCATCGGTCCGGTGGATGGATTAATGTGCTCGGCATGACGCATTTCAATCGGCCTTCTTGTTTGACCGATGTAAATCTTCCCATCAGGGAATGTGTAGCGGTAGATGTAACCTTTCATGGCATCAACTTCTCGTTATGTTTAACAAATATCAGAATTAATCATTTCAATTACAAGCGGGAATATGTTTATCATCGCTCCACCACATGCCGCTCCACAACCTTGCCATCCTCATAGACATAGAATGCAATCGGCCCAGAACCTTCCGGGGCTCTTCCGAACCATCGGCCCGTCTTCTCACGGCAGGCCTTTTTTGCGGCCTTCAGGGCGGTTTCGGCATCGGGATGAGGAATCTTCCTGCTGGTGTCAACGGGCTTCTTTATCGGCCTTCCTGATAGGCAAGACGGACGCCCATAACGAGGCGACCAGACATAGTCCGGAATCTTCGTTATCGGCGGGACAATAAAAATGGGCTCATGTGGATTCATGGGCCCAAAGGTAATGCAAGATTGTGCCAAAGTGCTGCCGCGTCTACTGTCCACGGCCACAGGGCGGGGTCGAAGTGTACGGGGTGGACGGAGTGGACAGCGTGTATTGACGTTTTATTCCGGTTTCGGAAGCCCAGGATAATACCGCCAGTCGTACTCTATCTCCAGCACCTTCAAAGCGGCGTATTCCCAGTAGTTCTCGTGGAAGCTGGGCGTGTACTTTGCCATCTCCAGACGATGCTCTATCGGGTCTTTGCATTGGCCCCAGATATCAGTAAATCGGGCGCTCAACTGGTCGACCAGATCACCTTCTGAGCCTTTCTCTACCTGATAGAAGACGGTGCCCACGCGGGTGATGCTCTCACATTCTTCCGGACGGATGCAGTGGTTATCCAGGACGAAGGCATAGCGGAAGTATTCCGGATTCTCCTCGGAACCCAGTGTGCTCAACGGATAGTCATACTCGGAGCCATGGAACTTGATATGGCAGACATCCCCCGTGAAGATGGCCTCTCCATTTGAGTCTCTGTACGATGTCTTGACGCCGGCGAAGTAGGCCGGAAAGGCATATCCCCGGTTTTTGCATTCGTCCTGGAATACAGCTTCTACCACATCTTGATTGTGGTCTTCGGCAAACTTGTCGTCGCAGTCGAAGATATACAGGTCATCGTCAAAGAAGAAGAAATTCCCCATGGCCTTGTATCCGAACTTGTCTTCGTCAATGATATAGCGAATCAAGATATCCGGCTCATCCCACGGAATGCCGGCACCAATCGTATACAGATGCTCCTGGCAAAGCCGCTGCAGCACTTCCATATTGATGACCGGCGGAGTTGCCTGCTTCCTCTTTTCCCGGGGTTCGATATAGTCCAGGAGTCGGATGAACCATTCATTCGGGAAGGAGACATTGGGAAGCTTCAGTGCCTCCTTGAACAGCGGAGCCATATCCTTGTCCTTGAAGCCGGCAATGCCGCAGCCGATTCTGGTGAGGAGGAAACGGTTCATCGGATGCTGCCTGGCATACTCGATGAAATCGTCCACGTAAGGTTTGATGTCGGACAAAGGTCCGTGCATCGTCGGAATTGCATAGCACTGCCCCTGCGGTCCTACTCCGTTGCCCCATTCTGCGCCAAAATGGTCGTAGGCGTAGCGTGCCGCTCCACCCATGTGCTGACCTTCCAGGTTACTTCCAAATACAAAAACCTCGCACTGTGAGAGTTCCGCGATATTGTCTGGAGCAAGTCTCTTTGTTTTCTTTTGCATATGTACTTTCGGATAACTAACGCAAATATCGCAAATTACGGCAAGGAAAGCAAATGTCCCGTCCCTAAAAGAGGCTGGGATATCTGTGACAATGAGAACGTAATCGGCTATGATTTCACCTGCTGTGGCCGGGCATCGGCAGGATCCTTCCGGAAGTAATCGACCTCGCAGTAGGTATGGGCGCAGAGTTTGGAGTTGTCCTTGAATCCGAAGTAGTTCTTCAGGATGGTGGCAATGAGGCCGGGAAGGCGTGGGTCACCGGCAAGCACTGTCAGGTCGAAACTGTCCTGGCCATCGCCATAAGGGTCATCGAAGCCGACGCCTTCAGGAGAGTAGCGGAACCTATCGGCCTTTTCCTTGGTGTCGAAGTAGATGACAGTGATGTTCTGGTACATCGGCCCACCGTTTTCCTGATGGCCGGAGATAGTGATGTGCAGGTCTTCGTCGCTTTCGGTTTCGCCCAGGTCGGTGGCGATGAAGCCGCCTTCGTGAGTGAAGGGGATGCGCTCGAAGTTATCGGCCAGGGCTTTGCGGATGACGTCGGTGATGGTCTCGTCGGCTGCTGTTACGCGGTGGATATGGTCGTGCTTGTTTATCATTCGGCCTGGAGTTTTGTGGGGACGGAACCTTCAAGGTCGTTGATGATTTCCTGAATCAGGTAGTCCAGGTCCCAGCGGACGGTTTCTTCGGTGTCGTTTTCGCGCCAGCTGCAGTACTCCAGCTTGTCGTAGATGCGGGTGTCGGTCTTGCCGTCGGCATAGCAGAGGGAGAGGACGAAGCGGGCGGCATGGTGGTCGTAGGTCAGGGAGAAGACTTCCATCGTCTCGACCATGCCCATTTTTGAGTCGGTTTTATCGGCCTTGATGCTTTCCCTGATAAACTGCTCCACTTCCTTGTGGAGAACGTCGTAGCGGTCAAATGTGGGCAGCTTGACGGTGTTTTCGGCCGGCTTGGAGAGTTGGTAGGTCTGGCCGTCAATGAGGACAAGGCCCAGGGCTTTTTCCGGGCGCTTGGTCAGAAGTTCAGCGATGCTGACCTGCAGGGCTTCGGCGATGTCTTCCAGCTTGGTGATGGTGGGGTTTCCCTTGACGCTGGAGAGGAGATTGCTGGGCGAGGTGCCCATCCGGTTGGCGACGTCGGTCAGGGAGAGGCCCTTCCGGCGGCAGATTTCTTTGAGGTTGGTTTCGATGCTCTTCATACCTTCGGTTATGTTTTCTGCGAAGGTAGGGATTTGTTAGGATATTAACAAATTTATTTTGTGTTTTGTTGGTAAAATAGTAAAACGAGGCGAGAAGGGCGGCGGTTTGGTTGTTTGCGCTTGGTATGGCGTAGGAGGTCGGCGATGAAGGTAAGTTGCGGATTCTGCGGGAATTGAGTAAATTTGCATACAGCAAGCATTTTACGACAATGAGTAGATTCACTGATACGCTTCAAATGATGTTCAGCAATGGATGGTTTGTTGCTTGGCTGATTATCATCGTTGTGATAGGCATAGGCGCTACGGCATTCATGACATATGCCATGGAATCGTCTTTGATGGGTTGGATATGTATATTTGCCACCCTGCTTGCAGTATTGCTGTATATGCTGATTTTTTATTTGCTGTTACGATAGTTTCATTCCCCATGGCCAGAATCTACGTCGCCTCCAGCTGGAGGAACAATGGCCATTTTGTAATCTCGCGCTTTTTACATATCTTTGCAAGTGCATCAAGAGTGCCCCCTGAGGGCCACCAACCGAGCAGCCAGAAGCCACGGTGGTAAAGCGATGCGGATGTTCAATCAAAAAAATCTGTTGCTATGTCACAGGAATTATTCAAGCTCAGCACCAGCTTTAATTGTGTGCCTCAGGGTGATGAACGCATCGCCCTTCGTCTGTATTACAAACATGCCGCCACCCTGCTGCGGGAATTCGACCGGTGGAAGGGCATCGACCGCTTCTACTTCATTCCTCTGAAACTGAACATGGCGTATTTCTGCGCCGGATGGGCTGCTGCAGTTGCATTCCCTCCCTACTTCATCGGCACCATTCTCAGGAACTCATTCGAGCATCCGGAACTGTTCGGCACCCAATGTGAGTGTGGCAACCAGGCCTACGGGTACAGTTACAATGGCTCTCCACTAAGCGGCCGCTTTGACATCAGCCATGCTTGCCCCTGCTGTGGCTTGGTTTCACGTACCACTGAATCCGGCTGGAGAATACGCAGTGAAGCACTTAAGGCCATGCAGGATGAAGACCTGAAGCGTGGCCGGTGGATGCAGTTCTGGCACCCGGGTTTTGAACCTGCCACCATCCAGGAGCTGTTGCGATTCCTCAACGTGCCGGAAGAAGAATTGATGCTGCCTCCAGAAGATCATAAGATTACCATGCACAAACTTGGAAATGGCAGCGTGCTGGTTCTCGACTCGGTAAAAGAATAATTGTTTTCGGTTTCTTGTAATATTTAACTAGTTTTCTATTAGGTTCACAATCTGGTTTAATAATACTCTCTATAGAAAAATAATAATAGAATGCCGTTTTTTTTGTAAATTTACCACATTAAACTTCTTACAAATGGAATTATATAAGCATTTCATCGAGACTCTTAAACAAGAGCCCAATTATTTCGATGACGAAGGAAACCTAAAAAAATGGGTGTTAATTCAAAAAGCGCAGGATTTCGACCCCGGGCTCCTTTCAATCATAATAAATGATAGTGTATTAAAACAGGCCTTTATTAAGGATATTAATGGAGTCTTTGTTTTGGACCATAAAAAGCTTTCTTTGTTTCTTGAGCAAAAAAGCTATCTCAAAGATAGTTATACCCAATACAGCAAGAAGATTGGCCTGGTAACAAATGGCAAATTCTTGACTCAAAAATCTGATATTGAACTAGTTTGGCCTTATAAAGATTGTATGCTTGAGGGCGGACAGACAAGAGAAGAGGAAAAAAGAGATGAAATATTCTTCAATCAAACTCTGGCTCAAGATGAGATAACGCAACTCAAAGAACCGAAAGTCCTAACAAATGGGTTAAAATATACAGGTAAAGGTGTCGAAAGAAGCTTTACTTTCCACAGAAACGAGAAAGGTATTATTACTGATAATCTCTTGATTAAAGGTAATAACTTATTGACTTTGTATTCTTTGAAACAGGAGTTCGCAGGAAGAGTACGATTGATTTACATTGATCCTCCTTTTAACACCGATAACGATAGCTTTAGTTATAATGATTCCTTTACACGATCAACATGGCTAACCTTTATGCGCGACAGGCTGCAGGTTGCTAGAGAATTGTTGACGAATGATGGAAACATCTTTATTCACATAGACATTAACCAGAATCATTATCTCAAATTATTGGCTGATGAAGTCTTTGAAGAAGAGAATTTTGTAGAAGAAATCATTTGGGCATATGGCTCTCCTTCTGGAGGCCGTGCTGCTACTCCTAAACCTGTGAATATACATGACTATATTCTACATTATGCCAAGAATTATACCGGCAGAAAACAGAACAGAATGTATGTTCCTTACTCTGAAAAGTATATCAATGATTGGTTCAAGTATGTAGATGATGATGGACGGAAATATCAGAAACGACAAAGAGGAACAGATGAAGATGGGAATGCAATTTGGACTAAACAGTATTTAGATGAGAGTCCCGGAGTTCCACTTTCTACAGTTTGGACTGACATTCAGCAAGTGTATGCCGATCCCAGAGCATATAAAGAAGGCACGAAAGCCGATGTCGAAGTAATCAAGGAATTCAAGGGTGGGCAAAAACCGGAGAAACTTCTTCGACGGATAATAGAAATGGCCTCTGATGAAGGAGATATCGTGCTTGATTTTCATTTAGGAACAGGGACAACAGCTGCAACTGCCATGAAATTGAAAAGACAGTTCATTGGTTGTGAGCAGATTGAAGAACAGATAGCAATTCAACTTAGAAGACTACCGCATGTCATTGGCAATTATACAGAGACCGATGATACGGGGAATGATAAGTATTCTGGTTTTGACACTAGCGGAATTAGCAAAGACGTTGCCTGGCAAGGTGGAGGTGAATTCATCTTTCTGGAGTTAAAAAAATATAATCAGGCTTTCATGGATGAAATCGAAGATGCATCTACTCCAGACGACATAGAAACTGTATACAATCATATTTTAGAAAAGTCTTTTATTGATTACAGTATTGATCTAAAGCAATTAAATGGAAGTTTTGAGGAGTTTAAAGCTTTGCCAGTAGACGAGCAAAAGAAAATTCTTTGCAGTCTACTAGACAAGAATCAGCTATATGTTAATCTGTCTTCATTGGATGATCTGGAATTCGCTTGCACTGATGAAGAAAAAGCAATGAATAAAGATTTTTACGGTATTCAATAGAAACTATGGCCTACTTATACGATATTTTTGATAGTCCTTGGTCACCTTCTAAGAACATCGAAATACCTCTTTTTATTGTAGGGAACCTGAAGAATAAAATGCGCCCCTATCAAGAAGAGGTAATGCGGAGGTTCATCTGCTTTGAGGAAAACGATTTTGATGGCAAACAGCAAAGGCCATATCATTTGCTGGTAAATATGGCAACAGGAAGCGGAAAAACCATGATGATGGCCGCAATGATGTTATACCTATATGCACATGGATACCGAACCTTTATTTTCTTCGTTAATTCTAATACTATTATAAGGAAAACTAAAGAGAACTTCCTTAACTCACAATCATCAAAATACGAATTTGCCCAATCAATCTCAATAGATGATCATCTAGTCAATATTAAAGAGATTAATAATATTGATGAAGCAGACGAAGAAAACATTAATATAAAGTTTGTGTCGATCCAAATGTTGACATCTGGACTACTCGTCAACATTAAAGAGAATGGATTGAGCTTTGAGGATTTCGACAACCGCAGAATTGTTTTTATTGGTGATGAGGCGCACCACAATAATGCTGAGGTCTGGGGGGATTTAGTTGAAAAGCTTCATGAGAAAGATCTAGATAATGTTCTTCTCGAGTTTACTGCGACCACAGATTATGAGGACCCTATTATTGCAAACAAATACAAGGATAAAGTTCTTTTCCGCTATGATTTACGACAGTTTCGAAAGGATAAGTATTCAAAAGAGATAATTTTGCTCCGTTCGGAATTTGATGAAAAATATAGGGTAATTCAAGCTATTGTTCTAAACTATTACAGACAAGCATTAGCCGCCAAGAATAATATTAATCTTAAACCTGTAATACTGTTCAAAGCAAAACGAACCATAATTGAATCCCAAAGAAACAAACAAAAGTTTCATTCACTAATCGAGAATCTAAGTGTAACAGATCTCGAATATGTAAAGAATGCGACGAATGTTCCGCTAATAAAAAAAGCATTCAATTTCTTTGAACTCAACAATATAAGCTTAACAGAAGTTGTTGAACGCCTTAAGTTTTGCTTTCGAGCTATCAATTGCTTAAGCGCAAATGACGATAAAGAAAAAGAAGCAAATCAATTATTGCTTAACTCCCTGGAGGATAGCGATAACCCTATAAGAGCTATTTTTGCTGTACAAAAGCTCAACGAAGGGTGGGATGTCCTAAATCTTTTTGATATTGTGAGGATGTATGAAGGACAGAATACCGGAGGCTCAAATAAACAATTAGGTACAACTACGATCTCGGAAGCTCAACTTATCGGAAGAGGTGCACGATACTTCCCTTTTCGTACAGAAGTTGGTGAAGACAAATATAGAAGAAAGTATGATGAATCAGACAATGAGTTAAAAGTCCTTGAAGAGTTAGTATATCACACAAAAGAAGATAATCGATACATCTCTGAACTTAAAAAGGCTCTTGTTGACAACGGAATGGCGGATGACGAGGATAAAGTCGTCAAAAAGTTAGAGCTGAAACCCGCTTTTAAAAACACTGAGTTTTATAAAACAGGGCGCGTTATATTCAATAAGAAAATCAAAAAGGATTATAGTCAAATTCATTCCTTCCAGGACTTGAGTGTCACTAAGACTAATATTAAATTTACTCTTTCTTCAGGAAGAGGAATATTAACAAAAGCCTTTGAAGACGGGGCAGAAACAAGCACTACAGGACTGTTATTGGAGAAAGATATAAAAATTCCTGAGATGCCGCAGAACGTTGTTAGATACGCCATCTCAAGCAACAAGTTTTTTCACTTCTCTGCAATACGTCATTACTTTCCCAATTTAAAATCCATTAGTGAACTGATAAACAGCGAGGATTATCTTGGAGGTTGCGAAATCACATTTAAAGGAGAAAAAGAGCGAATAAATAATCTGAATAATAACGATTATGTTGGCGCTATTAACGTTCTCCTTAACGAAATAGCAGACGAATTGAGACTCAATAACGTGGAATATGAAGGTTCAGATTATATCTACCGATTCTTCCATGAAGTTTTCACTGATAAAGAGCTTCACATTGATAGGAATAGTGAACGAGCAAATGGCCAAGAAGACTTAGTCAGCACTCTTCCGTGGTATGTTTACAATGCGAACTACGGAACTTCTGAAGAAAAGGATTTCGTCTCCATGTTTGCAAGGAAATATGACTTGATCAGTGCAAAGTATAATAACATTTACCTTGTTAGGAATGAACAGACGCTAAAAGTTTTTGATGCAAAAGGAAGAGCATTTGAACCCGATTTTATTCTATATTGCCGACCTTCCTCTTCTGAAGAAATCATTTATCAGATTTTCATTGAACCCAAAGGTGCCCACTTAATGGCAAAAGACAAGTGGAAAGAGGAATACCTAATAGAATTGCGTTCTAAATCTCAAGATAACATTATGGAGATTGAAACCAACAAATACATTATCACAGGTGTTCCTTTCTACAATAATAGAGTCGAAAACGAATTCGTAAAGTCTCTAAAGGAAGTTTTAGACATTTAATTAAGCGCATCTTTAACGAAAAGACTCAGCGGTCACCATTAATTTGGCGACCGCTGTTTGTACTATAGGGAAAGGATTACAAATCAAACCTCATAGATCACCACCTTTCCGTAAAACTCCAGTCCCAGCTCGTCAATCAGGGCCTCAACCTCGCTGGCTATTTCCGGAGAGATGTACTTCTGGATGTCCAGGAAGGTCCGGCTGTGGCGCTGGCCGTCGGAGCCACGGGGCCTCAACCGTTCGCGCAGCAGCCAGTCGGCGATGTCTATCTGGGTCTTGAAGTCTTTCGGGGTGGCATTACGCTGTAGGATGTCGACGATGATCAAGTTGAGGCCGCAAAGACGCTCACATCACCGCCCCATCCCCTTCACATACCGCACAATTCCCTCCACGTGCAAACTCACGATGGCATTGCGGCCCTCAACGGACTCCAGGAAGAGGCAGTCGTCTGAGTTGTCGTGGAAAAGATTCTCACTTAAGGCGGCCGCGCACTGGGAATACTTCAAGATATAGAAGTCGCTCTCCCAATCCGGGTCGCCATCGGAATAGTCCTTCCGGATCTTGTGGCCCGGAAGATACAGTTCAGCCGCATGGTACAGGCAATCGGCCAGGCGGTCGCCGGCGGTCTGTCCCCGGGAGGTGTAGCAGCTCCAGCCCCGGGCCGACATCCACTCCTTCCCGTTGCCGGAGGCGTTGGTATGGAGGGAAACTAGGCAGACATTCCTCTTCCCTAACCTGCCGCACCAGGTATTGACGCGGTTCACCCGCTCCTTGAGGGAGACGTCGTACTCCTCCGGGGTGAGCAGCTGGGCGTCAAAGCCCCGGTACCGGAGATGATGTACCACGGCAGCTGCGATTTCACGTGTGTACTTGTACTCCCGGAAAACGCCGTCCGGAGAGCATTTGCCCGGAGTATTGACTCCGTGGCCGTTATCGATAAGGATTTTCATTGGATGGTTTTTTCGTAGTTACCTTGTTTGATTCTTGTGATGAGACCCTGTTTGCACCAGCTGCTGATGTAGCGCTCGGCCGTAGCCCCGGGGATATGCAGGCGCGTGGCCATCTCCTTGAAGGACTGCGTGGTGAACAGGTTGGGAAGGGCGCTGTAGAACTGGTCCCGGCGGCGGGTGCCTTCTGCAGCAGGCTTGGTGAGGTCTGAGCTGGAGAGCTCCTGATAGACGCGGAGCGTGTGCCGGATGAGCACCTTGGCAATGGCCATGGCCGACTCGAAATCCTCATCCTCGCACAGGAGCGTGGCGCCCAGCTCGCCGGTATCATGGCAGCGAAGCGCAGTGAAGACCATGGCGATACGGAAGGTGATGAGTCCCAGGCGCCGGACACTGGCCACAATATCGTCCCCGAAAAGGCCGTAAAGCTGCGTCTGGGTGGCCCGGTAGTAATCATTGAACGCCTGCTGCTGGGCGTCTGTGAAGCGGAACTCCATCTCGGGCATTCCCTCCAGGTCCTGATACACGTGGGCGAAGGACCAGCCGATGTCGTCAAAGATTTCATCGAGCGTGGATCCGTCGATGCGGGCGAAAACGTCCAGCCACTCCAGCTTGAAGTTGATGTAGTAGAAGATGAAGCGGGAGAAAAGGCCGTTCTCCGCATCCGGAATGAGGGAAGCAATCTGCCTGGGCGTCCCGGAGAGCACCGTGGAAAGACGCGGCCGCAGCAGCTCTACAAACTCTTTATCTTTGCGGCGGGTATAGGAGATGGGCTCGTGATGGAAAGCCTTGCGGAAACCGTCTGAAAAGTCCCCATAATCCGAAGTGAAGACCTTGGCCAGCGTGTCCCCCTCCGTCTCGAACATGAGGGCGTTTCCACCGTTGTCGTTGAGGATCTGGTAGACGGAAGTAGCACTGCTGTTGGCCGGGATGATGAGCATCTTCAGGGGCGGTTCCTCCGGAGGCTCGGCAGCATAGTCCTTCTTCTTTTCGTGCTCGTAACGGGCTTTCTGGATGCGGTACTCGTCCATCTCGGCCTTATACATGTTGCGCAGCTGGTCGTGGATGGGCTGGACCAGGCGGCGGCAGAGCGACAGCCTGCCTTTGCCGGCGGATGCCGGTGCCGTGACAAAAAGGAAGAGGTTCGGGTACACCTGGCGGCCGCCGTACACGCCAAACACCTTGGGAAGGCAGCTGGAGAAGGCTACGATGGAGCCCAGGAGGAGAACATCGGCATCCTCATCGGAATTAGCCTGACGGGCCACCGCCTCCAGCAAATCCGGCAGATGGCCGTAGAGGTCCTGGGAAAAAGTGGGCATTTTCTCCGGGTTGGAAGTTTCCATCAAAACATCATTTCCATCATTTCCATCACTTGATGGAAGTTGATTTTCTGTCTTCGGAATTCGGATGCTGACGGAGATGCCGTTTTCCTTGGCCAGCTGGAAAAAACTCTTGGGCGTGATGCCGTGGCCACGGGCCTTGAGGCAGTTGTTGTATTGGGTATCGGCCTCCTGCTGACTGTAGCCGGGATAGAAACGGCTGAGCCGGTGGAAGTACGGCCGACCGCCTTCCCCAAGGGCCTCCACCAGGGCAAAGCCCAGACGGAGCCAGGCGTCGTAGGTGGCTGTGATGTCCGTTCCGGTAACCTCTATACGGCGGGTGATCTCCTCTATCTGGCCTTCCAGGGAGGATGTCCAGTTGGAATTGGAGGGCGCCGCTTCCATGGGGCTTTTGGTGCGCTGGGGTTGAGGCTCGCAGAAGGCCTCCGGCAAGTCATCCTGCCAGTCTGCGGGGTTGAATTTCTGCTCTTGCATAGGCTTTAACAGATGTCTTCACTGATGTAAGCCCTGGGGTCCCAGGGAAGGAAACAGGCACGGCAGATGTCCTTTCCGGAAGGGTCCACAGGGATGTGATAGGTTTTGAACACGTAGTTGGCCACGGCGCGGAACCATTCGGCATGGCGACACTGTTCCAGGTCAATTTTGATAACCCATTTGAGTCCGTCGCCGGAAGGGCTGCGGAAAAGGAGCTGGGTGTGCAGCTGCGGGTCACTCTTGAGCGCCTGAAAGAAATCCTCCAACTTGGGGACGTGGTCGAAATCCAGACAGAGGAGGCCGCTGTGCTTGATGATTTTGTCCTCTTTGCGGGCGCTGAAAGTGCCGGAGAAGGTGCAGTAGTCGAAGCGACTGGCCTTGAAGGCCCGGGCCCGCTGCGGGTCCCGGATGCCGCGGAGGTCCAGGGTGCGGTCTTTTGCGTAGTGGCCGGTGATATAGTTCCAGGTATCCCTGAGGTTAATCTGTTTGTAAGGGATGGTGTTCCGGATGGGGGCCTTGAAAAAGGAAAAGTGCGGCTGCAGGACCAGCGGAGACTGGAAGAGGACGCCCTGCTGCTCTTCGTTGCCGAGGTGGAGGTGGAGCTCCTGGTTGAGGATTTCCAGCAGCTCTTCCCCGGTCTTTTTATAGAAGAAGGCGGCGAAGTCCAGGAAGGTGCCGTCCGGGATGTTGCCCGAGGCGTCATGATGGCGGGCGATGCGCTCAGGAAGCGGACCGTCCACCTCCCGCTTTTCTATCCAGACGTGGAGGCTCTGCCGGGAGTTGTCCCAGGGATTCTTGAGCCAGCCGCATTCTTCCCCGGAAACATACATCAGCGTTTCCCCGGGATAATAGGACCGAAGAATATGGGTGTACACGTTGGTTCCGTAATGGGTGTCACGGATGACGTTCTCTTTGATGAGATGACGGTCTGGGAAACTCATGGCTCAATATGCCTCCAGGCGCTTGCGGTTGACGTATTCTTCGGCAATGGACTCCGGGGCGTCTTCGCAGGGAGGACGTCCGGCAGCGTCCCATTCACGGATGGTGCCCTTCCGGAAGAAATTGCACTTGCCCTTTTTGAAATGAGGGATTTTCCGGCTGCTGCACCAGCCATAGACGGTCTGCCTGGCTGGATGTGGCTGGAGGAAAGCCATCAAATCCTCAACGGAAAGAATGTCGTCGTCATCGTCTGCAGGGCCGGACGGGACAGTGATTTGCGCTTTCAACTGCTCAACGGTGGAGATGAGCGCTCCCAGGACTTCGGGAACTTCTTCAAGGGGTATTCTTTTTCCTGACATAATGGTGGTATTTATGCCGGTGACCTTCTTTCCGGCGGCGCCTCATGGGAAAGAAAAAGCCAGCGACGGGTTATTCGCTGGCAAAAATATCGACCAAAAATGCTGACAGGGAGGGTTCCGGGGGCCCCTAAAGTACCCCCGAATTTATATTTTTCTATCGTTTTCTATTAACCGGCTGAGGCCTGGGAAGAGTTCCCGAATATAGGCCTGGACAATCTGGAGGTCTTTTTGGATGGCTTTGGATTCAAAATCAAACTTGAGATGGTCCTTAATGCTGTCCTGGTTCTTCCCGGTAAACCACTTGATAAAGCGGATCCAGGCGGCTTTATCTGAGTTGTGGAAATTGATTCCCAACGCATTGAACAGGTAATAGAAAACGAGAGATTGCTGCGAGGTGGTAGCCATGTCCTTCCTGGTGACCATGGGCCCGGAGAGGGCGGCGCCGGCAGCATTGACCGCTGCAGCGAGGCTCTCCTCCAGTTGGTGGCTGCGGGCTTCGGCCTTTTGGACATCGTTCCCGAGCTCCTGTGCAATGGTGGTGGTGATGACGTCCAGCACTACTTTGACGGATTCCGGATGGTTCCGGCAGAGCGTGGAGGCAACATCGAACAGGGCATCAACGGCTACGCCGGTCTCTTCCTTGTGACGATGGGGGCGGAAGTGACCGGCGTAGCCGTCGTAGGACGGGTCGGCTTGTATTCGCATGAGTTCATCCTGAAGCCTGGCATAGAAGAGTTCAAAGTGTACTTTGGAAAAGTGCGCGGCTTGAAGATGGGCAAGCAAGCGTTTTATCTTGTATTTGGAGAGACTTACGGACTCGCCGACAAAAAGGTATACGGCGGCCAGGATGACTGTGCGTTCCACAAATGACGGGATAAAAAAAAGGTATGAGGGCCCCGGAATGTCCGCGGGGTCGAGGTTCTTTCCTTCGTCATCGACGCACAGGTCATCCAGCATTGCGAATATCATCTTGGCAGACCGGCGGGCCCCGGTGATGTATTTCCCTACAGATTTGACGCAGTTGCACATGCTGATGATGGGGGCCTGCTCCTCCGTCAGATAAACCGTATTGTCTATTCCCACCACGTAAGCATGTGCCAGCGCATTGTAGAGCGCCTTATAGTAAGGGCCGCAAGAAATAACTTCTTCGGCCCTTGCAAAATACTTCGTGATAATCATAGTCAGTCGGTTTTAGGCTCTGATTCCGGGGTTGGCTCCAGGGTAATAGCGTTTGCCGCTTTGCGCTTGGAATCATCCACAAGTTTGGCGTAGATCTGAGTGGTCTGAACGTTTTTGTGCGTGAGCATGGCACTGACCGTATAGATGGGAACACCGAGGTTGGCCAGGATGGTGGCGTTGGTGTGCCGGAAACTATGGAAGGTGATATGCCGGTGAATTCCAGCCGCCTCCAGCCAGTCCGGAAGGGCGCGGCGAAGCTGCCATTCAGACATATCCTTGAAGACCGTGCCTTCGCCGGGCTCCCCAAGGAGCTTGTATGCTTCATCGCTGATGGGAAGGAGCAGTTCGGCCTTTGTCTTGATAGTGCGGATCCTGACGCAGTGGCCACCGTCCGGATGCAGCTGGACATTCTCCCAGGTGAGGGCCATGATATCACTGATACGGAGGCCGGTGAGGCAGCTGAAGAGCGAGGCTCTTTTGGCTGTTTCGTTCTTACAGGGAGTCTTGTAGAGGGTCCTGACTTCTTCAAGGGTAAGGAACTCCTTGTGGACTTCTACTGTTTCCATCTGCTCCAGGTACACGTTGAGGTTCTCAGGGAGAAGCTTATCTATGTGCGCCTGCTTGAGGACGGAACGGAAGCAACACCAATAGTCGGCCTGGGTATTCTGGGCAAGGACTTTGTCTCCGGCATTCTTGCTTTTGGACGTCTGGAGATAAGTCATGAATTTCTTGCAAAAGTCTACCGTCACTTCGCCGAAAGTGCATTTTCCGTGGCAGAAATCCTTGAAATGCAGGTAAGTCCGCTTGTAGCTGCCGGCGCGGGTCTGCGTCATCTTTTCAAAGTAGGCCAGGAAGTCCATCTTCTGACGTCCTTTATCAATGAACCCGTACTGCTCATTGATGATGGCGATTTCCCGGAGCGCCCTGATGGCCTCTGCCTGCTTTAATTTCTCGGCATTAGTTTTCCGCTCCAATGGAGTCTTGGGATTTTTTACCAAGTAGATTCCCAGATACTCTCTTCTGCTCATTTCCATTGTCCTCGGATTCCGGATGGCCGGATAGAAGTCCAGGTACAAGGTAATCTTCCCACTTGGTAATTCCCTTTTTCTGAGTGTTACTTTGGTTGTTGACATAGCTTGTTCTTGTTAATCATATCAAACATGTGGTCGATACCTTCTTTTTGGTAGAGGCGGAGTTTGTCCTTGAGCATGGTGGGGACATTCCAGCGGCGGGCGTAAGCCATGATGTCGTTTTTGCGGAAGTTGTACTTCTTCGCAATCTGGGTGAGCGTGTAGTAGCTGTCCAGCTCAGTTCCTTCAAGGCCGCGGGAACGGTCCCAGTCGAAACGAGATATGAGGATATTCTTTCCACGCCTGCGCTTGGGAATCTGGAGTTCCGAAACCAGGTCATAGACATATTGTTTGGAGAGGCCGAACTTCTCAACGATTTCATCTACGGTGTACCAGTCGTTGATGTCTTCGTGCAGGTTGGGAAGGATGATGGCCTCCAGTTCACTGAGCTTGTAATAGGCCTTCCCCTTGTAGGTGACGGACTGGATGTCCGTATCCTTCGTCCACCGGTAGAGATGCCCTCTGGTCATGCCAAAGGCTTCCAGCGCCTCCGGGACACTTACGTAACCTTCCTTCGGCTTTTGGATCTTGGGGAACGGTTGGTCTGACGGATCTGATTTCGCGGAGGCGGCCAGGAGGTCTGCCACCCGGATGCGCTTGGTCCGTGGGCCCAGTTCCACTACTTCGATTCCTTCCTCTTCTATCTTCTTATACAAGGTGGGCCGGGAGATGTCCAGGATCCGCGCAGCTTCCGTGAGCGAGACATACTCTTTCTTCGAGAGAGCATCCCTCCGCTGCTCTTTCACCGCTTCTGAATCTTCTGCAATACGGGCCAGTTTCAAGTTCTCTTTGACGGCCTTGGAACCGCACTGCTGAGAGCAGTATTTTGTCCAGGGAAAGCTTCCGATGAAGGTCTTACCGCAGTACTTGCAGACGAGCCGATATTCTTTGTAATTTGGCATTTCATTTGGCCGACTTCTCGGGAGCGGCTTCCCTTGGTTTGTCAAACGTTGTAAATGTATGTAAAGCCTGTCCGATACTTAGGATGGATTTGTACCACGATGAGCATCAATTGGCTAACTTGTACGTTTGTGGTACAAGTTTGGTACAAATATAAGCAAAACAAAGAAAAGAAACAATAAGAAACGATAAGAAAAAACGCGGTTAAAAGGCTATAATTAAGCGATTTTCTTATCAAGGGGGCCGGGGAGTTTTCTCTTATTTATGGGTGCTACGTTCTGCCACACGTTCTTGCACTTGTCGCAGCAGAACTTGCGGTCTGGCCGGCCGGAAACTATCTCATTACCGCATTGGATGCAACGCAGGCGGATTTTGAAGTATTTTATGGAGCTGGTCATGGGCACGGTTTTGGACAAAAATGAAAAAGTCTTCCGGAAAATCCAAGCATCGTAAAAAACATTTCTCAAATATTTGCTGTTTTGCTTCTACAACAAAAAACAGGAATAGAAAGAATCATTTTTACGGCCGTCGTTTTTTCTT
>Ga0310691_10003054_pt1 | contig 20789 bp, 14 predicted proteins | sample 176DNAGHGlowgp2_FD_203887 | JGI IMG/M metagenome (GOLD analysis project Ga0310691, IMG submission 203887) | Sheep rumen microbial communities from Palmerston North, Manawatu-Wanganui, New Zealand - 1766 DNA GHGlow gp2 (v2) (version 2) | ecosystem: Host-associated > Mammals > Digestive system >...
TAGCTTCCGATTACCCGGGAAAAAGCAATTGCCGTCTTTTCCCCGGGATCCTCCTCCGTACCGATTTCATATGGAATGACCCGTTCTTCCGCGCTCACGCGAGCCTGCGGGTGAATCGGGAAAACCAGATCTTCCTTTTCATACTCGCTGAAGAAGCCGTCAATCTTCGCAAGCGCCGCGTCCAGATCGAGATCCCCGTCCAGGAAGGTTCTGGAATTGGATGGATGGTAGAACTTCCTGTGCGCCGCAAGGAACTGTTCATACGTAAGATCTGTGATCTTTTCCGGGTCTCCTCCCGATACAAAGCGATAGCAGCTGTCCGGAAACAGCACCCGGTTGGTCTCATTGTCAATGACCTCATCCACAGAGGAAAAGGCCCCCTTCATCTCATTGAGCACAACTCCCTTATATACGGGTTCCTCTTCTCTCTGACGGATTTCATAATGCCATCCCTCCTGATAGAAGATATTCGGATTGGTATAAATCGCCGGATGCAGAACCGCATCCAGATAAACATCCATCAGATTCAGATAATCCTGCGGGTTGCGGCTGCTGACAGGGTAAATTGTCTTATCCGGATACGTCATCGCGTTCAGAAATGTCTGCATGCTGCTCTTGAGCAGATCGACAAACGGCTCCCGGACCGGATACTTCCGTGATCCGTTCAGCACTGAATGCTCGCAGATATGGAAAACCCCGCTGTCATCTTCAGGAATGGTTCTGAACCCGATACAGAAGGTTTTGTTTTCATCATCCCGCTTCAGCCAGGCAAGCTCGGCACCTGTTTTTTCATGAATCATTTCATACAGGGTTCCTCTGCAGTCTGTTATTTCCCTGATCCGGGTAATCCGGAATCCATGAATGATGTCATTAGTTGATAAATTCATATAAAGCTTCCTCCATGTAACAGTTTAACACAGAGGAAGCACTCTCTTGCTTATCCGAGCGGACGAAGAAAGCGGACTTCACAGGAAAGCGGATCCGCTTTTCCGTTCATTTCAAGCTGAATCTGAATTCTGTCTTCCATGATCCTGCCAAGGGATGCGCTTTTCGCGTCCACTCCGCAGGCATTGAGATAACGGACCAGAAGATCCGGCTCCAGCGCCATGACGGTGCAGAAGGATTCCGGAGAAGGTCCTCCTTCTTCCATCATCTGTTCCATGATGTACGCATGAAGCTGTTTCTGAAGTTCTATGTCTTTCATCTGATTGCCTCCTGATAACTGTTTAGTCAGGCTCAGAAAATTCCCCCGAAATTTCTGAATACCGGGGTAGAATGATAACGGTATGATTGAACTTGATGTGAATATTCCAATTGAATCAACAGAAGATCCGATCGATCTCTCGCTCCGGAAATACAGAATTCCCCCTTCCGCAGTCCATACTGCCGTAATTTTTCATCGGGCTCTCGACGCCCGGGCAAACCGGCCGGCCGTCTATGCCTATCAGATCCGGATGGAACTGGAAAACGAATCCCGCTGGCTGAAACGCATGAAAGCCCATGCCCGGATCGTTCAGCCCTGGATCTATCAGCTGCCCTCCTCTGGCGAAAGAAGGCTGACCTGCCGGCCGGTTGTGATCGGCTTCGGTCCATGCGGAATGGCCGCCGCGCTTCTGCTTGCCCGCTGCGGTTACAATCCGCTGGTTCTTGAGCGCGGTCCGGCAGTGGAAAAAAGAAAACAGGCGGTAGAGGATTACTGGCATACCGGCATTCTGAATCCGGAACAGAACGTGCAGTTCGGCGAAGGCGGAGCCGGGGCGTTTTCAGATGGAAAGCTCACTACCCGGGTCAAGGACCCACGGGCCGGAGTCATACTGAATCAGCTGATTGAGGCCGGCGCGGATCCATCCATTGCCTGGCTGAATCATCCGCATATCGGAACCGATTCCTTTCTTGAAATTGACCGGAATATCCGAAAAACCATTGAGTCACTTGGCGGTGAAATCCGGTTTGAAACCAAAGCCGAGCGGTTTCTTGTCCATGATGGGAAACTCCAGGCCATTCTTACTGACAAAGGCGAGGAAATCCCCTGTGAGGCCGCAGTTCTTGCCGTAGGCCACAGCGCAAGAGATACCTTTCTTTCTCTCCATGAAACCGGGCTCTTCATGAAACCGAAGAAATTCGCGGTCGGATTCCGGGCAGAACACCTTCAGTCTTTCATTGACGCCCGGCAATACCGCAATATCAGGGACAGCCGGTCGCTTCCGCCTTCGGAATATCATCTTGCCTATACAACTTCCCTGAACAAAGGAGTATACAGTTTCTGCATGTGCCCGGGCGGTTATGTTGTCGCATCTGCCAGCACCCCGGAAACCACCGTAACCAACGGCATGTCCTATCATGCCCGTGACGGAAGAAATGCCAACGCGGCAATTCTTGTACAGGTAGACGAAAAGGATTACGGAACGGATCTGTTTTCCGGCATGCACTTTCAGGAATCACTGGAACATCAGGCCTTTGTGCTCGGAAAAGGAAAAGCGCCCTGTGAGACCATTGCCCATTATCTTGGAAAAAGCAGCGTCAATCTTCCGGATGAGGTTCAGCCAACCTATCCGCTCGGTGTTGAAATGACATCTCTTGGCACGCTGTTAAGTGATCCTTTGAATCAGTGCATCGCGGAAATGCTTGAACATACGGAAACCATCTTTCCCGGCTTTACCGGAAACGGTGCCCTGCTTACCGGGATCGAAACAAGGACCAGCGCGCCGATCCGCATGGAGCGCAGTCCAAAGACTCTTGAAAGCTCCATTTCCGGTCTGTATCCGAGCGGGGAAGGAGCCGGATACGCAGGGGGAATCGTAAGTTCGGCAATTGACGGAATGCGTACGGCCGAACAGATCATCTCTCTTTACCAGCCCATCTGAATACTGAAAACAGAAGGATGCCTTCTGTTTTTTTTCATGCACGCATGGTTCGGAAAGAAAAAAAGCTGCGGAACACCATCATCTGATATTCCGCAGTTTTCTTAATGTTTATTCCATCGGAAAGGTTTCACTCGGTTCGCTGATTTCCACGGTAGGTTCAGGCAGTTCCATTGCCGGATCTTCCTCATCCGCTTCTACAGGTCTTCCGAGATCATCCGGTGTCCGGGTCGCCTCTTCCAGCGCTCTTGCCCGTTCTTCGCGGATCTTCATGAGCTTCTCAGCCTTCGCCACAATGCGGTCTGTTGTTTCCCGCTTGCAGTCCGGACGGCCGGTGCCGGCCGGAATCAGAGATCCGAGAATGACATTCTCCTTGAGACCCTGGAGCTTGTCGACCTTGCCGCGTACAGCCGCGTCGGTAAGCACACGGGTTGTCTCCTGGAAGGATGCCGCAGACAGGAAGGAGTCTGTTTCAACCGCTGCCTTGGAGATACCAAGCAGAATCGGAACATACTTCGCCGGTGTCTTGTCTACATCGATCAGCGCGTTGTTGATCGCCTTCATGGAGACCATGGACATGGTCTGACCGACGCTGAGGTTGGAATCACCGGTTTCGGTTACGATGACTCTTCTGAGCATCTGACGGATCATGACCTCCAGATGCTTGTCAGAGATATCGATACCCTGGCCGCTGTAAACCTTCTTGACTTCCTTGAGAATGTATTCCTCAACCGCGCGCTGTCCGGCAACTGCGAGCAGTTCCTTCGGCGCGATGACACCTTCTGTAAGAGGGGTGCCTGCGGTCACCACGGTACCGACCTCGATATGGCCGAGCTTCGGCTGGGTGCGGTCGCACTTGTGCTGGATCACATCCTTTTCATTGGTCACGGTAATGACCATGGTTCCGTTTTCGCTATCACCCGAAATATCGGTTACCGTACCGTCGATCTTGGAGATGACAGCGACGCGCTTCGGTGTCCGTGCCTCAAACAGTTCTTCAACTCTTGGAAGACCCTGTGTGATATCGCCGGACTTGTTCGCGACACCGCCGGTATGGAAGTTCCGCATGGTCAGCTGGGTACCCGGCTCACCGATCGCCTGAGCAGCCATGACACCGATTGCCTCACCCGGTTCTACCGGGTTGCCGGTTGCCATGTTGCGGCCATAGCACTTCGCACAGATGCCGTTCTCCGCTTCGCATGTGAATACATTGCGGATATAGACTTCCTTGATGCCCGCGTCCACAATCTTCTGCGCAAGCTCTGATGTGAGATAAGTGTTTTCCTCCACCAGAACCTCACCGGTTTCCGGATCAAGAACATCTCTTGCAGTATAGCGTCCATCAATACGCTCAAACAGGCTTTCAATGATGGATTCCTTGGAATCCTCACTGTCAACCAGCTGGTCATCCTTCAGGGTAGTGACAAGGTAAGCCTTGGTGGTACCGCAGTCGAACTGATCGATATTCCCGTCATCATCCTCGGTATTGCACTTGGTGATGATCACTTCCTGGGCAACGTCGACAAGACGTCTGGTCAGGTATCCGGATTCCGCGGTCTTCAGAGCGGTATCTGTAAGTCCCTTACGGACACCGTGAGTGGAGATAAAGAACTCGGACACGCTCATTCCTTCACGGAAGCAGGAATAGATCGGAACTTCGATGATGGAAGGCTGGTATTCCTTCCGTGACTTGGACTGCGTCGGACGGGCCATGAGGCCTCGCATTCCGGCCAGCTGGGTGAAGTGGTTCTTATTGCCTCGCGCACCGGAAACCGACATCATGTTGATCGGGTTCATACGGGCCATTCCGTTCATGAGGTCATCACCGACCCGGTTCTTGACGGAATCCCAGAGCTGAGAGAACGCGTTCTCCCACTCGGCATCGGTCAGAAGACCGCGGTCCCGCAGTGCGTTCAGCTGATCAGCCTTCTTCTTGCCTTCCGCAACAAGTTCTTCCTTGTGCGGCGCGACCGAAATATCAGACAGCGCAACCGTCATGCCCGCAAGCGTGGAATACAGATATCCCATATCCTTGAGGGAGTCGAGAATATCAGAGGTACGGACTGTCGGAGAATCGACATCACCGTTTCCGTTCTTGTACTTCTCAAATACCGCCGCGATCAGGTTGCCGAGATCACCCTTCTTGAATTCCTTTGTCACCCTGCGGCTCTGGATTTCCTTGCGGATATCCGTGCCCGGCTCAACAAAGTCATCATTCGGAGTCACCTTCAGATTCGCGTCATTGCATTCATTCAGATACGGGAAGTCTTCCGGGAAGACATTGTTGAAGATGATCTTGCCCACGGAAGTCAGAAGATAGCAGCTGTTCTGATATTCCGTAAAGCATGTCTTGCCCAGTGTTCTTGCCGGGATGGCAATTCTCGTATGCAGATGAACCGCGCCGGTCTGATAGGCCATCAGGACTTCATTGACATCCTTGTAGACATGACCTTCATTGTCTCCGAATCTTCTCCATCTCTCGGCTTCTGTCTTCATGCCGAGCTTCTCAAGCGCATCCGCTTTGGCATAGAACTCCTCCGCGGTGCATTCCATGTTCAGGTAGAAGTTTCCGAGAACCAGATCCTGTCCCGGGGTAACGATCGGCTTTCCATCCTTCGGACCGAGAATGTTGTTGGCACCGAGCATGAGCACTTCCGTCTCGGCTCTTGCCATCTCACTCAGCGGCAGATGGACCGCCATCTGGTCACCGTCGAAGTCGGCGTTGAAGGCCGGACATACGAGCGGATGAACACGGATTGCGTGACCGTCAACCAGCTTCGGGAAGAAGGACTGGATACCCAGACGATGCAGTGTCGGGGCACGGTTCAGGAAAACAGGGTGTCCTTCAATGACCTGCTCCACAGCATCCCATACCCGGGCGTCCTGTCGGTCGATCAGTTTTTCAGCAGTCTTCGGATTTGACGCAATCTGCTGATTGACCAGTTCGTTGATCACAAACGGTTTGTACAGCTGAATGGCCATTTCCTTCGGAAGACCGCACTGCCACATCTTCAGATTCGGTCCGATCGCAATAACGGAACGGCCGGAGAAGTCAACACGCTTTCCAAGCAGGTTCTGACGGAAACGTCCCTGCTTACCCTTGAGAGAGTGAGACAGCGACTTCAGAGCCCGTCCGCCCGCACCGGTGATCGGCTTGGAACGGCGTCCGTTATCAATCAGCGCATCCACAGCTTCCTGCAGCATACGCTTCTCGTTCTGTACGATGATGGCAGGAGTGCCAAGCTCCAGCAGTTTCTTCAGTCGGTTGTTTCTGGTGATGACACGACGGTAGAGATCATTGAGATCACTTGTCGCAAACCGACCGCCGTCCAGCTGCAGCATCGGCCTTAAATCAGGCGGAATAACCGGCAGTACCGAAAGAATCATCCACTCCGGCTTGTTGTCGGAATTACGGAAACTGTCGACAGTCTCAAGACGCTTGATCAGCTTCTTGCGCTTGTCACCGGTTGCCTTTTCCAGTTCCTTCTGGATGTCCGCGTATTCCTTTTCAATATCCACCTGCTGAAGCAGTGTCTGAACCGCCTCGGCGCCGGTCGCTGCCGCAAAGGAGCCCGGACCATAGATCGCGGTATTCTCGCGGAACTCCCGCTCCGAGAGAATCTGCTTGTAGGTGAGCTTGGTGTCACCGGGATCCGTGACAATCCAGGAAACGAAGTACACAACCTCCTCGAGAGATTTCGGAGGGACGTTGAGCAACAGAGACATTCTTGAAGGAATGCCGCGCAGATACCAGATATGCGCTACCGGAGCGGCGAGATCAATGTGACCCATACGCTCACGGCGGACACTGCTCTTGGTGATTTCAACACCGCATCGATCACAGACAACGCCCTGATAACGGATCTTCTTGTACTTTCCGCAGGAGCACTCCCAGTCCTTGGTCGGACCGAAAATGCGCTCACAGAACAGACCGTCCTTTTCAGGCTTCTGAGACCGGTAGTTGATGGTCTCCGGCTTCTTGACTTCACCATAAGACCATTCACGAATGCGCTCGGGTGATGCCAGACCGACTTTGATCGCACTGAATTTATTGATATTCATCGCACGCACCCTCCTTATTCTTCTTCATCACCGGCACCGAATACCGCTGCCTCTTCCGGCAGATCGTCATCCGGAGTATCGGTGATCGTAAATTCATCACTGTGTTCTTCCGCGTCATTGAAGATCTGATGACTCGTCTCAATGGCTGCGTCTTCCTTCAGTTCTTCCTTCTCAAGTTCCTTGAGATCCGTGAAGTTGTCATCCTTGTCGCCCATGCGGACATCAACGGCCAGTGCCTGAAGTTCATGCACGAGGACACGGAAGGATTCCGGAATTCCAGGCTCCGGCAGGCTCTTGCCCTTGACGATTGCCTCATAGGTCTTGGTACGGCCCATGATGTCATCACTCTTGACTGTCAGGATTTCCTGCAGTGTATGGGCAGCGCCATACGCTTCGAGCGCCCAGACTTCCATTTCACCGAATCTCTGACCGCCGTTCTGCGCCTTACCGCCGAGCGGCTGCTGAGTAACCAGAGAGTACGGACCGGTTGCGCGGGCATGGAGCTTGTCGTCTACCATGTGCGCAAGCTTGATCATGTACATGACGCCGACCGAGATCCGCTCATCATACGGTTCACCGGTCATGCCGTCCGTCAGAAGATACTTTCCGTCAAGAGAGGTTCCTGCCTCTGTCATGATATTTCTGAGATCTTCGTTGGATACACCGTCGAAGACCGGAGTCGCGAACTTACAGCCGAGGCTTCTCGCGGCCATGCCGAGATGAACCTCGAGCACCTGTCCGATGTTCATACGGGAAGGAACGCCGAACGGATTGAGCATGATGTCAATCGGGGTTCCATCCTGCATGTAAGGCATGTCTTCAATCGGCATGATCCGGGAGATGACACCCTTGTTTCCATGACGTCCGGCCATCTTGTCACCTTCAGAAATCTTACGCTTCTGAACAATGTAGACCTTGACAACCTCATTGACTCCCGGCGGAAGCTCGTGATCATCCTTACGCTTGAATACTCTGACGCTGTGGACAATACCCGCGCCGCCATGCGGAACCTTCAGAGAATTGTCGCGGACCTCACGGCTCTTCTCACCAAAGATTGCCAGCAGGAGTTTTTCCTCCGGCGTCACTTCCGACTGTCCCTTCGGAGTCACCTTACCGACCAGAATATCGCCTTCCTTGACTTCCGCGCCGACCATGACGATGCCGCGGCCGTCAAGATTCCGGCATGCGCTTTCCGCGACATTCGGAATATCTCTTGTGATTTCCTCGCTTCCAAGCTTGGTTTCACGGCATTCAATGTCGTATTCCTCAATATGAACGGAAGTATAGACATCCTCACGGACCATGCGTTCACTCATGATGATCGCATCCTCGTAGTTGTATCCATGCCAGGTCATGAACGCAATCAGCACATTCTGGCCGAGAGCGAGCTCACCGTTCTGCATGGCCGGACCGTCCGCGAGAATATCCCCGCGCTCAACCCGCTCGCCGTCTGTGACAATCGGCTTCTGGTTCAGGCAGGTGCTCGCGTTGGAGCGGCGGAACTTGGTCAGTTCATATGTCTTTTCAACCCCGCTGTCCTCGGTGACGACAATCTTGTCCGCGTCGACATAGGTGACAACACCCGGGCCGGTCGCGACACATGCCGCACCGGAGTCACGGGCGATGCGGTGCTCAATACCGGTGCCGACAAACGGGCTGTGCGGATTCAGCAGCGGAACTGCCTGTCTCTGCATGTTCGCGCCCATCAGCGCACGGGTACAGTCATCGTTTTCCAGGAACGGAACGCAGCTTGTAGCGACAGATACGATCTGACGCGGCGAAACGTCCGCGTAGTCGATCTGATCACGGTCGGCCATGATGGTTTCACCGGCCTGACGGGCAACGATCCGGTCACCGACAAGCATGCCGTCCTTGATTTCGTTGGCCTGAGCGATCACATGATCGTTCTCTTCGTCCGCTGACATGTAACGGATCTCATCCGTAACCATTCCGTTGACGACTTTCCGGTACGGCGTCTGAATGAAGCCGTACTCGTTGACTCTCGCGTAGGTTGTCAGATAGGAGATCAGACCGATGTTCGGACCTTCCGGTGTCTCAATCGGACAGATTCTTCCATAGTGTGAGTTATGAATATCACGGACCTCAAAGCCGGCTCTTTCACGGGTGAGACCGCCCGGACCCAGCGCGGAAATACGGCGCTTGTTGGACAGCTCTGCCAGCGGATTCTGCTGATCCATGAACTGTGACAGCTGGGAGCTCGAGAAGAACTCCTTGATCGCCGCGGTCAGAGGCCGGATGTTGGTTAACTGCTTCGGTGTGAGAGCGGATGCGTCCGCGATGGACATGCGCTCCTTGACCGTCCGCTCCATACGGGAAAGACCGATCCGGAACTGGTTCTGAATCAGCTCTCCGACCGTACGGATCCGGCGGTTGCCGAGCATATCGATATCATCTGCGCTGCCGACACCGTCCAGCATGTTCAGCTCATAGCTGTACAGGCTGTACATATCGGACATTGTGATCGTGTGCTTGGTATTCAGCGGGTCGCCGCCGATTACCTTGACCTCATGACCGTCCTCGGCAAGAATGGTGACTTCCTGCACGCATGCGCCGACCAGCCATACGCTGACCCGGTCATTTCCGCCGGTCATGACTTCCTGCTGGACAAGATCCTTGTCAGCGGAGGTTAACGGAACCAGTACGGTATCCGGGATATAACGGGTCGCGATCAGGGTTCCGTCTTCTCTTTCGAGATCCTTTCCATCCGCTGTGATACGGCCGATGGAATACATTCTGGAACCGAGATCAAGAACCGCGGACGCGTTGTCATTGGTCAGTCTTGTCTCGCTGGCGATAATGCCGGCATAGACCGTAACCTTGTCGAATTCCTTCGCAACAGCCTTGATATCCTCCGGTGTCAGAACCGTTCCCTTTTCAAGAGTTACCTTCTTTCCCTCCAGGTCACTTGCGAGGATGCGGCCGACCAGGGCATTTGTCCAGGAGGTCTCCATCTCTGCGGTAACCGGATGAGAGAACAGGTAGTTATACGGAAGCGCCTTGCAGCAGATACCCTTGTTGATTTCCGGACGCAGAAGATCACGCTCCGCCTGATGAATCACGCGGTTCTTCTTGAAAATGACTTTTCCTTCCGCGCCGACAAGATCATTCCTGAGGGCATGGCCTTCCATGCGGTCAAGCACATTCAGCTTCTTGAGCACCTTGTACCGGCCGGCCTTTGTGAGGTCGTAGCGGCGGTAATCAAAGAACTTCTGATCCATGGTGGTAAGAGAACCTTCGTCGGTAGCGATTTCATCCGCTCTCTGGTTCATGTATACCGCCATCAGTGCTTCCCGGGTCGTCTTGATTTTCTTATCCGCATCCAGAGTATTGCGGATTTCCTCATAGTTGCCGAACACACTGGTGTACAGCAGCATATAGGCATTCAGATATTCATTTTCCTGTTCCGGTACAATCACATCCGGATAAAGCTCAAAGCGCAGCGCCTTGAGGAACTTTTCCATCTTGGTATGATCGTAGGCATTTTCCTTGCCTTCCCGGTTCAGGGACATGCCGATGGCCTTGAACAGAATGGTGGAAAGCACCTTTCTGCGGCGGTCAATCGATACATTCATAATGCGGCCAAGCGCTGCCTTCTTGTCATCCGACATGAATTCCAGCCAGGTACCGCGGCTTGGAATCAGTTCACAGGTATACGTGTCGCGGCCGGTGCGTTCTTCTGAAACAATATCAAAATACGCGCCCGGGGAACGGACAATCTGTGAAACGATGACTCGCTCAGCGCCGTTGATGATGAATGTTCCGGTCGGAGTCATCAGCGGGAAATCACCGAGGAACACCTCTTCCCACTTGGTCATGACTTCACCGGTTTCCTGATCATCTACCTGCAGTTCCATTTTCGCTTTCAAAGGAGCGCAGTAGTTGGTCTCACGGTACTTGCATTCCGAGATGGAATACTTCGGCTCGCCGAATTCATAGTCAATGAAACGCAGCTTGATGTTTCCGCCGAAGTTGCTGATGGGATAAATGTCGTTGAACACTTCCCTGATTCCATCTTTCAGGAACCATTCAAAGGATGCTGTCTGGATTTCCGTCAGATCAGGAAGATCCAGGCCCGCCGATACTTTTGAGTAGTCGCGGCGGACAGCCTTGTTGCCGTATTGGACAACGTGGTATGTCTGTTTGTTTTCCATGTTCGCCATCCTTTCGCCTGCCTGATTGACAAAACACTGAAACCGGGGGAAATCCCCGTTTTTTCACATATTTTGTCAACTTATAATATTAACATTCACTTGTTAACCCGTCAATTTAATCTGTTCTTATGCATTTCAGTACCCAGTACCCCTTCTCCCGAAGGACGACACTGCAGGTTCCGAATAGTTCCGCAAGATAATTCCGTGCGCTTTCCGCGCCCTGTTTTCTTCGGATCACCGCGAGCAGGAATCCTCCCTGCTCAAGATGCTCATAAGAATCTCTGAACATTCCGTAAATCACAGCCTTGCCCGCACGGATCGGCGGATTTGTCAGGACCGCGCGGTACGCGCCCTGTATCGCAGAAAATCCATCCGACAGTACCGTCACAACCTCTGTCCGGCTGCGCAGCGCATTTTCCTGACAGAGTCCAAGTGCCCGCGGATTGATATCCGCCGCCGTAACCTCCGTTTCCGGAAACATGGTTTTAACAGCGACCGCTATGACGCCATAGCCGCACCCCATGTCCAGAACACGTCCGCTCAGCTGTTCTTCCCTGACCGCTTTCAGCAGAACCTGAGTTCCCCGGTCAACTTCCAGCTTGGAAAACACGCCGTCATCTGTGACGAATGTCCAGGTCTGTTCCCCTGTGGAGTATGTGATCTCCCGACGATGAGAGGGAAGATCACGGTTATCTGTGAAATAATGACGTTCTTCCATCAGACAGTACTCCTTTCATAAAAGGGCCGAAAAGCCAAGGAGCGTTCAGACCCCTCGGCTTTTCCGGTTAATTGTGTATCAGGCGATTATTTGTACTCAACAGTTGCACCTGCATCCATAAGCTGCTTCTTGATGTTGTCAGCTTCATCAGCCGGTACATCCTTCTTGATCTCTGCCGGCAGCTTGTCAACAAGCTTCTTCGCATCAACGAGTCCAAGACCTGTAATGGTACGGACAACTTTGATAACGCCGACCTTGGCATCACCGACAGATGTCAGCATGACAGTGACATTCTTCGGAGCCTCTGCTTCAGCCTCTGCCGGAGCAGCCGCAACAGCAACCGGAGCAGCAGCGCTTACGCCATACTTCTCTTCAATTGCCTTTACGAGTTCATTGAGTTCGAGAATTGTAGCTTCATCGAGAAACGCAAGAATTTCATCCTTTGTTAATTTTGCCATTTTAGTTTTCCTCCTCTTTTAGGCAGCCGCTTCCTCAGCTGGCTTTGATTCTTCTGCAGGGGCAGCAGCCTCTGCCGGCGCACCTTCGCCCTTCTGTTCAGCAACTGCATTGACTGCACGTGCGAACTGAGCAACCGGTGCCTGTAATACGGAAAGCAGCATGGACAGCATGCCCTCGCGGTTCGGAAGTGCAGAGAGTTCCTTGATGGTGTCAAGATCTACGACCTTACCCTCGACGATTCCGCCTTTGAGAACCAGCGCCTTGTGCTTTTTCGCGAACTGTGCAAGAACACGGCTCGCTGCGGTTTCATCCGGTCCAAACACCAGAGCGTTGGGTCCGGTCAGAACATCCTTCAGGTCACTCAGCCCGGCAGCGTCTGCCGCAAGAGAAGCGAGAGTGTTCTTGTAAATCTTCATCTCCACATTCTCTTCCCGCAGCTTTCTGCGCAGTTCAGTGACTTCAGCAACGCTCAGACCACGGTACTCTGCAACGACTGTAGAACCGGAATTCTTGAACTTGTCAGAAATTTCAGTGACAACGTTCTTTTTTCCTTCTAATACCGCCTGATTCATTCCTTCACCTTCACCTTTCTGTTATCGCCTACCGGAAAATATAAAGCCCCCGCGACAGCAAGGGCTCAAAAGTTCTTAAAACACATGAAACTTTCTACCTCGGTAACATGATTAAGCTCCCGCCGTTACTGTCTTTGGTAATCGATAACGATAGTTACTTTACCGCTGTTCTTCATGCGTGTCAATTGTTTTTTCCGCGGATATCCCATTCTCCTTGATATTCCGCTTTTTCTCATACATTTTCCTGTCCGCTTCCGCGAATACCTCTTCGGCTTTTCCCTGTCCATCATACACGGCAATGCCTCCCGACAGCATCGCGTCACCGGTAATGGAATTGCGGTAGTTCTCATTGCACGCCATCTCCAGAAGAATCCTGCGGTTGGCGTAATCCTGACCGGACGCGATCACCGCGAATTCATCGCCGCCGATCCGGAAGACCGGACTGTGCTTGAAGATGCCGCAGATCACGGAACATGCCTTGCGCAGATAGCCATCCCCGGCCTGATGTCCCTGCCGGTCATTGACCAGTTTGAGATCATTGACATCAAACATCACAATCGCGAATTCCGGGTGCTCGCCGTTTTCTATCATCCGGTTCAGTTTCTGAAGTTCCTCATCATAGGCGTGCTTGTTTCTGATTCCGGTCAGAGCGTCCCGGTTGGCCTGATACCTCGCTGCCGCAAGATCCGATTCATACTCCGCTTCCCTGCGGACAATACGGTCGATGTCGGACACGCCGACGATCAGCTTGACACCATCGTCCTCTTCCGTCTTTACCGCCCGCAGACGCACATAGTTCGGCCTGCCATTCAGGATCAGCCGGTAACGGATGGAGAAGGTACCGTTCTCCTCAATCTCCTTCAGAACTGTTTCCTTGTCAAACCGGGAAAGGAACCTTTCCAGATCTTCTTCATAGACAGCGGAAACCGCGTTTTTCCGGCTGAGTCCGAAGAAATCCGTTCCGCTTTTCTCCGTCTGAGTGCTTTCATAGTCTTCTGCCGCCATGTACTGAGTGAAATCGTCCGTCTTTGGATCGACGGTATAGATGACAAGATAGTCTCCGACAAGAGCGGTGATGCGGGAGTAGGTCAGATGTTCCTGGCGAGCCCGTTCCGCCTCTTCCTGCCGCTTCATCAGGGCATCCACATCCCGGATTCCCACAACGATTCTGTCATTGTCATCACTCATCCGGGTCGCCTTGAGATTCATATAGCGCACCCCGTCTTCCGTGTTCTGACGGTAGGTCACCTCAAAGGTCTGCTTTTCCCGCAGGTCCTTCAGAATATTCTCCCTGGTGAAAATCTGCAGAAACGGCTCCCGGTCCGGTTCATACAGAATCTGTCCGGCAAGCGTACGGATATAGGAAATAAAATGTTCTTCCTCCTTCACCTGCATCAGCTCATTCCTTGCGGGATCCAGTATGTATTCCCTGAACCGGTCAGCCGACAGATCCGCATAGTATACATGCATGTAATCCACGGACAGCGCCCGGGCAATATGCTCATACGTCAGAATCTCATTCTTCGCTTCCTCATAGGCTGCCCTTGCCTGTCTGAGCTCGGTCACATCCGCGGACATTCCCAGCACGCACTGCCTTCCGGTCTCATCGACAAACCGCATCTTGGTCGTCTGCAGGCTCATTCTGTTTCCGTCCGCATCCGGCACCTCTTCCAGAAAAATCTGCGGCTGATCCATCGTCAGCGCTTTTTGATCATCCGTTCGGAAATGATCCGCAGTCATCCGGTCAAACAGCTCATAGTCCGTGTGTCCGATTACCTCTTCCGGAGTTTTTTTGCCGGCGTATTCCGCAAACTTCCGGTTGCACGCAAGATACTTTCCCGTTTCAGCATCCTTGGAAAAACTCAGAGCCGGCATGTTGATCATCAGGGAACTGATCGACTGCCGCAGCGCCGCGATCCGTTCCGCGTTTTCCGCTCGTTCCGTCAGATCCCTGTTCGCCCTTTCCAGCTGCCGTTCATAGAGCTCCCCACGGGATCTCAGTATCGCGGTGCAGGCATAGCAGAGCACTACTCCGAGAAAAACAACAAGAACCTTCTGACTGCCGGCAGAATCAAATACGGTCATGCTGTGATCCTTTGAAAAGAAATACGCCGAATATAAAAGCATCATGAAAGCGGAACACGCCCCGGGTATCATGCCCAGTACCGTAGTGGAAAAAACCAGTGCCGTAATCAGAATCATATTCGGATTCGGAACTGCGGTCCAATAGACCAGCAGAATCAGAACGCCCATGATAAGGATGGAAATTCCGGAATAAACGACCGTCCGTCTGATTCCGGACGCTTCTCTGTTCAAAGCCATGAAACAACCCCCTGAAAGGAAAGAAAGGACTTTCCTTTTTCCGGCACGCGCCCCTGGTAGGGAGTACGTTACGAAACATCATATCCCCATGCTTATGCTGAATTCAAGTACACCGGTTCCTCTCTTTTTCCTTCCCGGACAGAAAAAAAAGTTCCTGTTTCTCGCCATGTAAAGGCATCAGGAAACTTCTTTTCCGTTGTCTGTACTGATCGCTCAGTGACCGTTATGTACGACCACCTGAGGGAATGGAATCTCAATCCCGGAGGCGTCAAAGAGCAGCTTGATATCCCGGTTCAGCTGCCGCTGGGCAATGAAGATGTTTTCTTCCTTTACACAGACGCCGATCCGCACTGTCACTCCCGAATCTCCAAGTTCCGTCACACCGTAATAAACCGGCTCTTCCAGATAAAGATCGGAATGTTCCCGGTACATTTCCGGCAATGCTTTTTTCAGCACCTTTTCGAGATAGACAAGATCTGTTTCATAGGAAACAGACGGCTCACAGAGGGCCAGGGAATGAAGTCTGGAGCGGTTCTGAAAGTTACGGATATCCGAGTTGTTTACCACCTTGAGATTTCCGCCCGCGTCCTCAATCACGGTTGTGCGTACGCCGATACTGCGCACGGTTCCCCGGAAATCATCCAGAATGATGATATCTCCGATCGCATACTGATGTTCAAAGATGATAAAGAGGCCGGTAATAATATCCTCTATCAGGCTCTGGCTTGCGAAGCCGATAATGAGACCGAGAATCCCGACTCCGGCAAGCACCGCGGTTGTGTCCACTCCCAGGATGCTCAGTGCCCATATGAACGCCACGATCACCGCGATATATTTGAGCAGTCCGATCAGAAGACCGTTGATGGTTCTGGTCCGTTCGTCCTTTTCTCCCGCCGCGGTAAGCACAAACTTCAGGATCGTGTAAACCACCCAGACGATCGCAAAGGCAAACAGCAGGTTCAGAAGATGGGCAGCGGTGAACTCCCAGCTTTTCTCCAGCAGAAAACTGTTCTGCCGGATCTCATTGATTTTCGCCAGTGTTTCCTTCGAAACCGGAAGCCAGGCCGGATTGGCAAGCACCGCAATCAGAAGCACCGCGATTACAAACCCGATGATACTCTTTGTTTTCTTCATACAATGATTTCCTCCCTATCCTTACTTACTGCAGAACGCCGGACGCCGACAGGAAGTTGGTCCATACCGTTCCTTCACCGTCATCATTCGCAAATCCCGCTGAAATACTGTATTCACAGTTCTCCGGCAGCTCACCCGTTTCATAGATCAGCTCAATTGCATCACCTGTTCTGTTTACAGAAGAAGGACTGCTGAACTGCCGGATGAAACCCGTTCCGGTGATCTCCAGGAAACTGTATTCAAGATCGAGGGCATCCGGAACTGTAATCGATGGATCCACCGCATAGCGGAAGACAGCTCTTCCATTTCCGCTGGATGCGTCCGCGAACCTTGCGAACATGCCTTTATACAGACGGAAGACAGGACTCTCAATTTTTCCTTTCCGTCCGTCTTTTGTTTTATATGTCAGAACCAGTTTGGCATTCCTCTTCATAAACCGCTCTGAGCCATCCAGGAAGAGATAGATCACCTCATTCGACCAGGTTCCTCCCTCTCCCGCGCTTCCGCTTTCATATTCCGCGTGACCTGTCGCGCCATTGGAAACATATCCGCTGCCTTCATCCACATACAGCTGAACTTCCGCGCTGCCGTCCCATGCGTCATTGAGCTTGACCTCGAACGCACGGTAATTCGCCCATTGACCGGAGCTGTCCTGAAGCACGCTCATTTCCGGATATACCGAAATTTCCGGAGCTCCTTCTGACGGCTGAGGATCCGGTCCGGGATCCGGTCTGGGATCGGGAACAGGAGTCGGCTCATCCGGTTCTTCCTCTGAATCCTCAGGCTCCTGCGGCTCCGGAACAGGCGGAATCATTTCTTCCACAATCGGCTCCGGCTCATAGGATGGGGATGGTGAGGGAGCGGGAGCGGGAGAAGGAATAAAGGAAGGAGTCGGGGAAGGTGATGGAGATGGACTTGGGGAAGGAGTCGGGGAAGGTTTCGGGGAAGGTTTCGGAGTCGATGAAGGAAGCGGAGAAGGGGATGAAGGCTCATAGGAAGGAACAGGTTCCGGAGTGCTCACTGCCAGAATGGTTTCCGCCTGCGGAGCCGGACCGTTTGGACGCGGGGAAAGCGGCGTACGGATTGCCGGAAGTAAAACCACCAGAAAAGCCGCCAGAAGAAATGGCGGAAATTTCAGTTTCTCGTAATGCTTTCCCCCTTTGACCGGTTCATACGGCCGGGCGATTTCCGGATAACGGTCGTCAATTTCCTTCATCGCAGTTTTCCGTTTTCTCTATCGTACGCTTCCCTCCTGAATGACCTGCATGCAAAAAACGGTAAAACCGGAATGAAACGGAAACAAAAAACCATCTGATCCAGTCAGTCAGATGGCCATGTATTTCAGGATTTATTTCATTTTCTCAAAAGCCTGGCCGAAATCTGCGATCAGATCATTTACATCCTCACATCCAGTGGAAATCCGGATCAGGTTGCCATAGGCTTTCTTCGGAAACATCAGGGTAACCACATCACCGAGGCTGGTCGCGATCGGCGGAATTCTGGTCGCGTCCGCAAACCGGCACATCTCTTCATAACCGCCCTTCAGATGCACACACAGCATGCCTCCGAAGTTTCCGTTCAGAAACAGTTTCTCCGCAAGCATGTGCTGGGGGTGACTTTCCAGTCCCGGGTAGGTCACATAATCCACTTCCGGACGGGACTCAAACCATTTCGCAAGCGTCATCGCGTTTTCTGACTGCTGGCGCACCCGCAGCGGCATGGTTCTCACACTGCGTAAGGCAAGCCAGGCATCATAAGGACTGATATGAGAGCCAAGATTGTCATAGTAGTAACGCACCCGGTCCATGTCTTCCTTTCTTCCGGCCACAATCCCGCACAGGGCATCCCCGTGACCGACATAGTATTTCGTTCCCGAATGAACAACAATGTCTGCGCCCCAGTCCAGCGGCCGCATGACACACGGCGAAAGGAAGGTGTTGTCCACGATGAACCGGCATCCGTGCGCGTGGGCGATCTCGGCAATGGCAGGAAGATCCGAAAGCTTGAGACGGGGATTGGAAAGCGCCTCAAGGTAGATTACTCTGGTATTGGGACGAAGTGCCTTTTCGATATTGTCAAGCTCCAGTACTTCCACTCTTGAGGTTTCAATGCCCTTGGCGGGAAGAATATCCGCAAACAGGCTGGAAGTGCACATGAAGGTATCATCCGAGCAGATCACGTGATCTCCCGCATTCAGATTGGAAAGCAGCGCATTGGAAATCGCCGCCATGCCGCAGGCGGTAATCACTGCGTCTTCCGCGTTTTCCAGAGCCATCACCTTTTTTTCCAGCGCACTGGTCGTGGGATTCGTGGTACGGCTGTAGATATAGAGATCGGGCTCCCACGCCGCCCCTCTTTCGAGCATTTCATCATACTGCTCAGCGGTCTCATATCCATAAGTCGATGTTTCATAAATCGGCGTATTCAGCGCCCGGGTCACCGGATCCGGTCCTTCCCCGCTTTTGACAGCCTTCGTAGCAAAACCCATCTGGCTGTAATCCGTATCGTATCTGCTCATCATGATCCTTTCCAACTGTCTTTTTCCCATCGGAATCCGACAGCTTTTTTCTCTCTTTTCGGTAAATGTAACATACCCATCAAGGGTTTACAAGGAGGACAAAAAACGCAGAAACAGAAGGGCTTCCCCTTCTGTTTCAGTGAATATCCAGATCCGGCGGCACATCGATTTCTTCGCCGACATACTTTCCGTTTTTCTTCCGCTGCTTTACGCATTCCGTCAGAAGATACTCGATCTGCCCGTTGACCGAACGGAAATCATCTTCTGCCCAGGCAGCGATCGCCGCGTAAAGCTTCGCGGACAGACGAAGCGGAATCTGTTTCTTTTCTTCCGCCATCAGTACAGACTGCCGGAATTCACAACGGGCTGAGCATCATGATTGCCGCAGAGCACAACCAGAAGATTGGATACCATGGCAGCCTTGCGTTCCTCATCAAGATCTACGGTATGATTTTCACTCAGCCGTTCCAGCGCCATTTCCACCATTCCAACTGCTCCGTCGACAATCATCTTACGGGCATCGATAATCGCGCTTGCCTGCTGCCTCTGCAGCATCACCGCCGCGATTTCCGGCGCATAGGCAAGATATGTGATTCTCGCTTCAAGTATCTCAATACCGGCGTTATTCACCTTGGACTGAATCTCCGTGCGGATCCTCTCCGCAACTACCGTGCTGGACCCCCGAAGGCTGCCGTCATCCGGAATGCCGTCACCTGTCGTATCAATGCCCGGCGCCATGTCATACGGATACAGACGGACAATATCACGCAGCGCGGTATCACACATGAGAGACAGATACTCCTTGTAGTTATCCACCTCGAATACCGCCTTGGCGGTATCGGTTACCCGCCATGTCACCGCGATGCCGATTTCCACCGGATTTCCAAGCACATCATTGATTTTCTGACGCGCGTTGTTGAGCGTCATGACCTTGAGGCTGATCTTGCGGGAGAGATCACGCGGCATGGCAGAGCTTCCTGTCATGATTGCCGAAATCCCTTCCGAGCGCACATCCCCGGACTGGGAAAGCTGTGTTCTTGCGGCAGGATTCACGGACTGCACAAAGGGATTGACAAAGTAGAAGCCTTCGCCCTTGAGGGTTCCGATATATTTTCCAAACAATGTAAGAACCAGCGCCTCCTGAGGTTTCAGAACCTTGAGGCCAAGAAACAGAATCCAGCCGAATGCCATCCAGATGACAGAGAATACGGTCAGAACCGGCTTCCCCGAAAACATGGCCAGGATCGCACAGATGTAAAGCGCAATGGTAAGAATCAGAACTGCCATACCGCTGATGCGGGGTTTTAAAACCTTTTCTTTCATACAGACCTCCTGTATCTCTTTGATATCATTCTGATATCTTTTTGAGAAATGTCAACTCCCTTCCCGCTGAATATCTGTCAGTTTCCGCCAGGAAGCGGTATCCATTCAGATCAGAGTCCTTCTTTCAAAACCGGCACAGGAGATCAGGAAACTCGCAAAGGCAAACAGCGAAGGAATGACAATGCTCAGACACAGAAGAAGGATGGGAGAAAGGCTCATCAGCCAATCCATGAACCCCGGGACATAATTGATAATTGCCATGCACGCACCGACCATGACAACAACCACGATCAGCCGCATGACCTGACTGTGCTGCGGTCCGAAAACAAATGCCGTGGCCAGGGTAATGGACGAAGAGAGAAGACCGGCCATGATCATGGAAAGCACGATAACAGCAGCGGCAATAATCACCAGCATCAGTACGTATTTTTCCCTGACGAGATCCTTTCTTGCAAGCGGCAGGGTATCACAGTACGTGCACCATTTGGATGCCTCATCCGCATTCTGAAGCGAAGAAACCATGGTGCATCAGATACATATATCGAATGTCATACTTGCATGCGTCTTCAAGATCACGAAGAGTTCCGGATCCGAACGCGAATCCATATACGATTGTCGCAAATAAATCATACCGGTTGATCTCATGCC
>Ga0310691_10003055_pt1 | contig 20786 bp, 16 predicted proteins | sample 176DNAGHGlowgp2_FD_203887 | JGI IMG/M metagenome (GOLD analysis project Ga0310691, IMG submission 203887) | Sheep rumen microbial communities from Palmerston North, Manawatu-Wanganui, New Zealand - 1766 DNA GHGlow gp2 (v2) (version 2) | ecosystem: Host-associated > Mammals > Digestive system >...
TGAATGTAAGAACCGTTCCGCTCTCAGGCGCGGTGGCGAAGTTCACGGTTCGGTCACCGATGGTGTAGTTGCTGGTGATGGCGTCCTTGATGGCCGTGGAGAGGTCGTCGGTGCGGCTGGCTAATGCCGTGTACAGCTGCTGCACGGCGGCCTTCACGCTATTCCACGAGCCGGCTTTGATGGCGGTGAAGCTGTCGTAGAGAGCCGCTAACTGCACGATGATGCCTGTGCTGTTCGACCATTTCGTGCCTCCTGGAGTGGTGGCGTTGGCAATGGCCGTCAGGTAGGCGGCAATGTCGGTGGCCTGTTGGTCGGTGCCGTTGTCAGTGTTGACGATGGGTACGGGCGAGAACTTGATGCCGCCCAACGTGGTTGCGCTTTCCGATTCCTCCTTCAACGCCCCGTTGACGGTATTGGGCCATTTCCCTTCTGCCGGTGCGTCGGCTGCCACGCCGTAGAACATGAATGCCTTGGTGCCGATGGGAATCTCCAGGTCTTTGTACAGGTGGGCGTTGTTCGTGGTGAAGAGCGAGCCTGATGCATCAATGGCATTGGCAGTCGTTGAGCTGGAACCTGTCTTTCCCACTGTTCCGCCTAACAGCGTGATGGGATTGGTCAAGGCTGTGTTTTTATCGTTGATGATGCTCTCTTTCGTTTTGTTGAACGGTCGCAGCTGAATCTTGGTGATGCCGCGGAACTCGGGATTGGCCTGTCCTTGCACGATGTCTTGCCTCAGGCGGGTGGTGATGGCGTTGGACATTTGCGAGGGGAAGCTAATGGTGAACTCAGCCTTCACCACGCCGCGCCCGTAGTCCAGGTTCTCCAGTCCGTCGTCGCTGCTACAGCTGGCCGAGGCCAGCACCGTGGCAGCTAAAGCTGCAAACATGAATGTCTTCTTTGTTTCCATTGTCTTTCGTATTTTTAATTCTTTCTTTACATTATCAAATATCAAATCCCAATTCTCAATTCTCAATTTCCAATTCCCAGTTCCCTTAGGTTCCTCCGTGCCTCGGCATTGCCGTTGGCGGCAGCCCTCTGGAAGTGGTCGATGGCCTCCTGGCGGTGGCCGTTGAGGAAGAGTGCCACGCCGAGTGCGTTCTGCGCGCGCTCGTCGCCGGCCAGTGGCCGCAGCATCTGCAGGGCTTTGGCGTGACATTCGCCGCAGTCGGTGTTGAGCAGCTCGCTGGCCTCGTTGATGATAGCAGCCTGGCGGTCGGGCACGCGGTCGAAGTATATGCGCAGGTATCCGCTGTTGCGCTGCTGCGGCAGCAGCTGCTCGTGAATGTAGCGGTAGGTGGTGCCGCCCTTGAGCTGGCGCAGTAGCTGCTCGCGCCGCTGCAGGTCGGCCTCGGTGTCGATGATGCCGATGGCGGCCCGGAGGCTGACCGTGTCGACAGCAGTAGTGCTTGCTTCGAGCAGTGCATCGTTCAGCTGGTCGCGCAGCTCCGTCCATGCCTCGCCGCCGTTGGCCAGCTCAAAGAGGCTGTCGGGTGTGCCTACGTGTTGCTGTATGTATGCCTTCAGTGCTTCGGCACGCCCGGCGGCCAGCTGGCGGTTGTGGCCTACGGTGCCTTCGATGGATGCCAGTCCGATGATCTGTATGAGCCGCACGTTGCTGGCGCTGTCGGCCATGATTTGCCGGGTGATGCTGACGATGCGGTCGAGCGTTGCGGCGTTGTCGCGGTAGTCGTGCTGCAGCTCGTAGCTGTCGAGTGGGAAGTGTACATAGAGTGCCCCCCGCTCCTTGCGGAGTGTACGGGTGTTGTCGTAAGGGCGGTAGTCCTTGTACTCGGCCAGCACGGGGTTGTCGGCCAGCAGTCGGTCGGCGGTGGTGGCGGGGGCCACGGGAGCCACGGCGAGCATGGGCTGTGCTGTGGGCACCACCGGTGGCAGGATGGTGGGCTGTGGCTGCTCAATGCCTTTCTTCTGCGGGTCGATGACCAGGTTCAGGGCTAACTTCGGCACGAGGAAGGGCTTGTCGTCGCGCCCACGGTAGGCACCGCAATGCGGGCAGTCGAACTTCTTAGCCCAGGCGTAGCCGGCTCCCACGCCCAGCTCCGTCTCTAAGCGGAGCAGACGGTTCAGGCGCCAGGTGTAGCCGTAGAACACCCCAACGGCTGCAAGGTCGCCTTGTAGCCGGTGGTCGCGCACGTTCTTGTAGAGCCCGAAGGGGAATTTCACCCCCCCGACGTTATAGTGGCTGTAGATGAGGTTCAGGCCCCAATAGCCCGAGCGGCCTCGGTAGAGGGAGTCGGCGGCGGGCAGGCGCAGACGGTTCAGCGGGGTGGCCCATCGGCGCACTTCGGGAGCCACCAGCAGGTGGCGCCATTTTTTCTCTTCACCGTCGTTGGTGGGCCAGGGGCGGAAGCCAATGTTGGCACCTGCCGACCAGTGGTCGCTCAGCCCGTAGTCGAAGCCCAGGTTGGGAGTCAGGGTAGCTCCGTAGAGCAGGTTTGTACGCACGCTGAAAGGGTGGCTTTGGGCGCAGACGCAAAGCGGCAGGCGGCACAAAAAGGCGCACATAAGAACTATCCTGAAAGTATGGTTTAACATGCTATTTTAATAATGTAGGTTTATAAAATACAAAATTATAAAAAAATTCTGACCTAAGGTCATATTTGTCCTGTTTTTTTTTTTTTTTACAAAGTTTTTAACAATTTATAACTACTGTTTATTTTTCTTCGCGATTTGTGGCCGAAAAATGTTGCTATGTGGGAGAATTTTTGTACTTTTGCAGCAGATTATTCGATTGAACGAAAGCAAATGAGAAGGATTCTTGTTGCGGCCTTCTTGACAGCCGCAGTGTTGTGCTCCTGCCGCCAGCAAAAAGCCGGCGAGGGGCAGATGAGCACTTTCAGCCGTGTACCGCCGACAGCGCAGGCTCAGCCCACGTCGGGCCAGGAACAGCAGCGTGACAAGGTTGGCGATGTTGATGCCGTTGACCTGCTGAAACAGCGGGTGGGGCGTGGCACGTCGGAGATTCTGCTGACGCGGAAGGGCTACGTGACGAGCTACAACAAGCAGACACGCACGCCGAACTGGGTGGCGTGGACGCTGACGAAGGAGCACAGCTACGGGCGGAACCTGCGCGAGAACGAGCGCTTTGAGGAAGATACCGACGTGCCGGAGCCGCGTGCCACCTACCAGGACTTCTACAACTCGCGCTACGACCGCGGCCACATGTGCCCGGCGGGCGACAACAAGTGGGATGCGGAAGCCATGACGGAGTCGTTCCTCTTGACGAACATCTGTCCGCAGAACCACGGGCTGAACAAGGAAGACTGGAACGACCTGGAGATACAGTGCCGCACGTGGGCCCGCCGCTTTGGCGAGGTGACCATCGTCTGCGGACCCCTCTTCGACGAGGCTCAGCAGCCGCGCACCATCGGCCGCAACCGTGTGCGGGTGCCGACGGGCTTCTTCAAGGTGGTCTATCGCGACCAGCCGGAGCCGCGTGCCATCGGCTTCGTCTTCGAGAACAACGGCAGCCGCCAGCCCTGGCGCGAGCAGGTCGTCAGCGTCGACGAGGTGGAGCGGCTCACGGGCTTCAATTTCTTCCACCAGTTGCCCAACGATGTGGAAGACAGCGTTGAGGCCGACGAGCGTTTGAAAGGATGGTAAGAACGAAAGTGAATAGGAATAGCTTATGACCGAAGACAGACTACAGAAGTTTTTCGATGAAGTGGCTTCGCAACCGCTGCTCACCGCCGAGGAGGAGCAGCGCCTGTCGGAGCGGGTGAGCGGTGGCGACGAGCGTGCGCTGAACCGCCTGGTAGAGGCCAACCTGCGCTTGGTGGCCCATGTGGCCCATGAGTATCAGGGGCAGGGGCTGGCCGAAGACGACCTCATCAGCGAGGGGAGCCTTGGGCTGGTGAAGGCGGCATCGAAATACGACGGCTCGCGGGGCCTCCGCTTCGCCGGCTATGCCGTGGTGTTCGTCCGCCGTGCCATTGAGAAAGCCTTGCAGCGCGAAGCGGCGGCAACGATGGCCGAGAGCCGGGGCGATGGCCAGCGGCGGTCGCTCGATGCCCCATTAGGGGCGAAGCCCAACGTCAGCCTGCTGTCGGTGCTCGTCAACGGCAACTCGCCCCTGGCCGACGGCCGTGCCTACAGTGCTGCCCAGGAGGAGCAGGTGGAGCGTGCCCTCCGCTGCCTCAATGAGCGGGAGAGCCGTGTGGTGGCTGCCTTCTTCGGCATCGGACAGGACCACCTGACCATGGCGGAGATTGCCGCTGATATGGGGCTGAAGCGGGAGCGGGTCAGGCAGATTCGCGACCGGGCCGTGAGGCGCATGCGCAAGGCTTTCAGGAAGCAGTAGCACCATCTTGCACCTCTTGCACCTGCCGCTGATTATCAAGCAGTTAGCTTGCACCGTTTCTTGCACCGCTGCTTGCACCACTGCTTGCACCGCTGCTTGCACTGCTGCTTGCACCTGTTGGCCTCTTGGCTACGGCGTGGGTTCCGGCGGGAGAACCGCCGGACACGGACATTACGACGCGGGGCTACTGGCTCCTCTCTACCTTGGCGTATTGCTGACGAAGGTCAGCAATGCAACGGGCAAGGCTGTTGCTCATCGTCATGAACGCACGCCTTTTTGAAAAAAACGCACGGGTTTTGAAAAAAAACTGGCACTTCAGGTAAATAATCTTTACGTTGGGGGCGCAGCACCTATAGCGAAACGCTGGGAGGTATCTTTTCTCTATGTTTCATTTTCTTTTCTCCATGTTTCGCGCCCATCCCATTCTACCTGCACCGACGATTGCACTTGACGGGGCTTAGGTGCAAGATGCGGTGCAAGCAGTGGCGCAAGCTAACTGCCTGATAATCAGTGGTAGGTGCAAGAAGTGCAACAGGGTTAAAACCGTTGGTGGCAGAGGTAGTATTTGCTCACTTTGCGCGACAGCAGCTCTACGTTGAGCAGCTCCGATGCCTGTGTGATGTCGCGTATGGTGCCGTCTTTGTAGAGAATGTCGATGGAGTCTTCGTCGGGCGAATACATGTCTTTGCTGAGCGTGACCACCTCCATGAGGTAGTGGGCATCGTCGAGCGGAATGTTCATAGTTGTGGCTATCTGCTGCTGCAGCTCTTCGATGCGTTGCTGCGGGATGGGCGTGTCGTGCACCTCTACGCGGAAGATGTGGCGGTCGAGCATGTCGGCGGCCAGCGTGGCGAGAATCTTATCGTCATTGTGGCGCCAGGCTTTCATGGCGCTCCAGATGTCGCTGTCGTCCAGCTCCTCGTACATGGCGAGGGCCTCGTCGTGCCGGCTGAACCACTGGGCGTCGACGTTGTTGCGCAGGAAGTAGGCCAATGCCGGCGAGGCGAAGACGGCGTGGCCCTGCTGGGTGAGCCATTTTGCCCGGCGCAGCATGTTCACCAGCACCTTCTCGCAGGCCACCGCCGTCTTGTGGAGGTACACCTGCCAGTACATCAGGCGGCGGGTGGTGAGGTAGTTTTCCAGTGAGTAGATGCCTTTCTGCTCCACCACGAGACGGTCGTCGACGACGTTGAGCATCTTGATGATGCGTGCCGACCCGATGTTGCCCTCGGTGACCCCAGTGAAGAAAGAGTCGCGGCGCAGGTAGTCGAGGCGGTCCATGTCGAGCTGGCTGGAGATGAGCTGGTGGAGGAAGCGCTTGGGATATTGGTCGCGGAAGATGGCGATGGCCATGCCGAGCTGGTCGTGGAGGTCGTGGTTGATTTGCTCCATCATCAGCAGGGAGAGGTCTTCGTGGGAGATGCCGTGGATGAGGGTGTTCTCCAGGACGTGGGAGAAGGGTCCGTGGCCGATGTCGTGCATGAGGATGGCGGCCTGTACGGCCTCTGCCTCGCTGTCGAAGATGAACTGCCCCTTCTGCTGCAGCGAGAGGATGGCCTCGCTCATCAGGTGGAAGGCTCCGATGGAGTGCTGGAAGCGGGTGTGGCGGGCACCGGGGTAGACCACCGATGCCAGTCCTAACTGGTTGATGCGGTTCAGGCGCTGGAACAGCGGGTGGGCCACGATGTCGTAGAGCAGGCCCCGTGGAATGCGGATGAAGCCGAAGACGGGGTCGTTGATAATCTTAACGTCGTTCATAATGGATGATGAGTGTTTGGCGGGTGCGGCCGGGGCTGACGCAGAAACGGCCGTCGGGGCGGTGGCCTACGAGCCAGACGATGTGGCCGTGGGCATCGGTGAGCACCAGCTGCCGCCGTTTCTCCACGACGGAGAGATGGCGGTCGGTGAGGAAGTCGCTGACGAGCTTCGTGCCCCTCATGCCGAAGGGCCGGAAGCGGTCGGCGGGAGCCACGGGGCGCAGCGTCAGGGGGAAGGCCACACTGTCGGCATCGAGGCAGGCGCACTGGGCATCGCGGTCGATGCAGCAGCCCTTGCGCTGCTCTATGCGCAGGTGCTCCCGTCCGCCGTCGTAGGCATAGTAGCCCGGCTCAGGCAGGAGCAGGGTGGGGCGGCGAGGCTCAAGGGGGCTGACGAGCAGACGGCGGCGGCTGACGGTGACGACGTGGGTGCTGCTCTGCCACTGGCGGCCACCCTGTGCCGTAGGTAGCCTACGGGCGATGTCTTCGATGACATCGGGCAGAAAGCCCAGGGGGCTGAGCCATTCGTAGAGCAGGCTCTCGGCCGACGGATAGCGCAGCAGGTCGTCGATGGCCATGGCGTCGCCGGCGTGGAGCAGGGTGGCAAGGGCCTGTTGCGTGGCGGCCTCGTAGACCTTCGTGGCCTCGCCAAGGCGGCGGGCAGTGGTGACGATGCTGTCGGCGGCCACGGGGCTGATGGCAAGCAGCTCGGGGATGACCTTCAGCCGCAGCTTGTTGCGCACCACATCGGCCACGAGGTTCGAGCTGTCGGTGACGTAGTCCTGCCCCCGTGCCGACAGCCACTGCTCAATGTCGCTGCGGCTGACGCAGAGGAGGGGGCGGACGATGTGGCCGTGGCGGGGCTTGATGCCGGTGAGACCGCGCAGACCCGTGCCCCGGATGAGGTTCATGAGCACCGTCTCGGCCACATCGTCGCGGTGGTGGGCCACGCAGACACTCTCGGCGTCAAGGTCGGTGCGGAGCTGCTCGAAATAGCGGTAGCGCAACGCGCGTGCCGCCATCTCAATGCTCACTTGATGTGTTTCGGCGTATGTCCTTGTGTCGAAATGGGTTATATGGAGGGCGATGCCGAGCTTCTCGCACAAATGCTTCACGAACAGCTCGTCGCCGTCGCTCTCGTCGCCGCGCAGTTTGAAGTTGCAGTGGACGGCCTCCACGCTGTAGCCAAACTGCTTCAGCAGGAGGAGCAGGCAGACGCTGTCGGCACCGCCGCTCACCGCCACGAGCTGAAGCCGATGGGGGTCGAGCAGGCGGTGCTGCTCAATGTATTGTGCTATGGTCGTCTCAAGTGTCAATGGCATTATGGTTCTTACTCCACGTAGAGCACCAGGCCTTTAAGGTATTCGCCCTCGGGGTGGTAGATGTTAATGGGGTGGTCGGCAGGCTGGTGGAGCTGGTGGAGGATGCGCACCGAGCGTCGTGCCTGGGCCGCAGCGGTGAACACGGCATTGCGGAAGTGGTCTTTTGTCACCACCTGCGAACAGCTGAACGTGAACAGGATTCCTCCTTTAGCTATTTTCTCGAAAGCCTTGTTGTTCAGGCGCGTATAGCCTTTCAGCGCGTTGTGGAGTGCCCCCCGGTGCTTGGCAAATGCCGGCGGGTCGAGAATGATGAGGTCGTAGGCCGCCGGGCTGTCGGTGCTGCCCTCTATGGCGTTGAGAAACTGGAAGGCATCCTGGCAGAAAGCCTCGTGGCGCGTGTCGTCGGGAAAATTCAGACCGACGTTGCGGCGCGTGAGCTCGATGGCCTTTGCCGAGCTGTCGACGGAGTGCACCAGCTCTGCCCCTCCGCGCATGGCGTAGAAAGAGAAGCCCCCTGTGTAGCAGAACATGTTGAGCACACGTCGGCCGTGGGCATAGTGCTCGAGGAGCGAGCGGTTTTCGCGCTGGTCGACGAAGAATCCCGTCTTCTGCCCGCCAAGCCAGTCGACGTAGAAGCTGAGGCCGTTCTCCATGGCCGTGTTCTCCGTGCTGCCGCCAATGATAAAACCGTTCTCCGGCTCAATGAATGGCAGGGTGGTCTCGCTCTTGTAGTAGACGCTGTCTATGCGCCCCTGCATGACTGCCATGAGCTGGCGGGCTATGTCGTGGCGCTGGCGGTGCATGCCGATGCTGTGGGCCTGCATGACGGCCGTACGTCCGTAGATGTCGACAATGAGTCCGGGCAGCATGTCGCCCTCGCCATGCACAAGGCGGTAGGCGGTGGTATGGGTGCTGTCGGCCAGCCCGATGGCCTGACGTGCCAGCAGGGCCTGCTGGAGGCGGCAGTGCCAGAAGCGGTCGTCGATGTCGGTGGCATCGAAGGAGAGCACCCGCACGGCGATGGACCCCTGCTGATAGTGGCCGATGGCCATGAAGTGGCCAGCAGCGGTGAGCACCTCTACGACGTCGCCCTCGCCGATGCCGTCGTCGCTGCGGCCGATGGCTCCTGAGAAGACCCAGGGGTGGAAGCGCAGCAGACTCTCTTCCTTACCTCGTTTCAGATGGATTGTCTTCATGTTGCTTTTCTTCTTTAACAATGAGTTGGTAATCGCCTTTCTCTTCAAGTCTTATGATTTCCTCGTAGATCATGATGCAGGCCCAGGCATCGGTGGCGGCATAGAGCTTTTGCTTGTCGCTGAGAATGTCGGCCTCCCAGTTGCTGAGTTGCTGCCGCTTGCTGATTTTCTGTCCGAAGAGGTTGGCGTAGATTTTCTGCAGGCTCAGGTCTTCGATGCCCAGCTCGCTGACATGGTTCTGAATGTCGATGAAGGTGCCGGCCTGGAAGGTGCCCAAGCGGTGGAGGGAGTTAAGGTCGTCGTGCCACGACAGCCCCACTTTCTTCACGGTGGTGTCTTCAAGCAGCCGCCGTACCGATGGCGACAGCCCCAAGTGGTTGAGACGGAAGAGGAAGCAGATGTCGGGCGTGGAAACCTGGAGCAAGGCCACCTGGTGCTGCTGGCCGCGCTTGAAGGAGGGCCGCGTCTCGGTGTCGAGGCCCAGGATGGGGCAGGAGAGGAGGAAATCGACGGCCCGGGCGGCCTCACTCTCGTTGAGCACGACGACGATGCGCCCCTCAAACTGCACCACGGGGAGATTGGCGATGAGCTGTTTTTCGTATTTGTTGTAAAGCGTCTTTGGCATCGTTTCTCAATTTGGAGTGCAAAAATACAAAAAAAATGTCATTTTTTGCCGCAATCTGATTTTTTTGCGCTAATTTTGCACAGAATTAACGAACTTAGGGTAAAAGATTCATGGGTAAGACTAAAAAAAAGACTCAAAAACGCGATGAGGCACGCCCCACGATGATGCAGGCTTTGGGGCTGTCGCGCTTCACTCAGATATTCCAGAACGAGCGCTTGCGCTTCTTTGCCGGCATGTTGCTCTTCGCCGTGTCGTGCTGCATGGTGCTGTCGTTCATCTCTTTCTTCACCACCGGCCAGGCCGACGTGAGCACTATTGAGACCCCGCGCGCTGGCGACATGGTGAACCAGGCCGGCGAGTTCCAGAATGTCTGCGGCTCGCTGGGAGCCCATACCTCCTATTTCTTCATGAAGCAGTGCTTCGGCATTCCCGCTTTCTTCGTGCCGGTGTTCCTCCTGCTGGTGTCGCTGCGGCTGATGAAAGCTTTCAAGCCCAACCTGCTGAAGTGGTTCATGTGTCTGATGCTCATCATGATATGGTCGTCGATAGCACTGGCGAAGTTCGTCTCGCCGCTCTTCCCCGACAGCCATTTCTGCCTTGGCGGCGACCACGGCGAGCTGGTGGGGCACTGGATTGAGGGCTTCGTCGGCGTGCCCGGTCTGGCGGCGGTGCTCATCATCATTGCCGTGCTCTTCCTCTCCTATATTAGTGCCGAGACCTATGAGTGGGTGCGTAAGCTGCTGAATCCCACCAAGTTCTTGGAGAAGGTGAAGTTCAAGATTACCAACAACGACCCTGCCGAGCCTGTCATCTCCTACGAGAGCCAGATTGAGACGGTGGAAGACCCCGAAGTGTTCGACGACCCCGCCACGCAGACGGTGGAGTTTGTGGGCGACGACGTGCGCGTCAGTGCCCCTGCCGCTGCTACCGCTGCCAACGGCGATATTACCGTGCACGCCATCGGTAAGGCGAAAGACGGCGAGATGGGCATGGACGTTGCCGTGGCGAAAGACGAGGAGAAAGCCGACAGCAAGGAGCTGGTGACGGTGGGCGACCAGGAGCTGGAGCCCTACGACCCCAAGCGCGACTTGGAGAACTACCACTATCCGACGCTCGACTTGCTGAAGAAATACGACGACGACGGCAAGCCTTATATCGACATGGCCGAGCAGACGGCCAACAAGAACCGCATCGTGGAGGTGCTACGCACCTTCGGCATCGAGATTAGCAGCATCAAGGCCACCGTCGGACCCACCATCACCCTCTACGAGATAACGCCGGCGCCTGGCGTGCGCATATCGAAGATTCGCGGCCTGGAAGACGACATCGCCCTCTCGCTGAAAGCCCTCGGCATACGCATCATAGCACCCATACCCGGCAAGGGAACCATTGGCGTGGAGGTGCCAAACGCTAAGGCAAACATCGTGTCGATGGAGTCGATACTGAACTCGAAGAAGTTTCAGGAGACGACGATGGAGCTGCCCTGTGCCATGGGAAAGACCATCACCAACGAGGTCTTTATGTTCGACCTTGCCAAGGCTCCCCACCTGCTCGTGGCCGGTGCCACCGGACAGGGTAAGTCGGTGGGCCTGAACGCCATCCTCACCTCTCTTCTATATAAGAAGCATCCTGCCGAGCTGAAAATCGTGCTCGTCGACCCGAAGATGGTGGAGTTCAGCATCTACCGCACCATTGACAAGCACTTCCTCGCTGCCCTGCCCGAAGAGGCTGGCAACCCCATCATCACCGACACGTCGAAAGTCATCCGCACGCTGCAGAGCCTCTGCGTGGAGATGGATGCCCGCTACGAGCTGCTGATGAAGGCCGGCGAGCGAAACATCAAAGACTACAACAAGAAGTTCATCGCCCGCAAGCTGAACCCCGAGCACGGCCATAAGTTCATGCCCTACATCGTCGTCGTCATCGACGAGTATGGCGACCTTATCATGACCGCCGGCAAGGAGATTGAGCTGCCCATTGCCCGCATTGCCCAGAAGGCGCGTGCCGTGGGCATCCACATGATTATTGCCACGCAGCGCCCCACGACGAATATCATCACTGGCACCATCAAGGCCAACTTCCCAGCGCGCATCGCCTTCAAGGTCAGTCAGGGCATTGACTCGAAAACCATTCTCGACCGCATGGGTGCCCAGCAGCTCATCGGCCGTGGCGACATGCTCTACCTCCAGGGCAACGACCCCATCCGTGTGCAGTGTGCCTTCGTCGACACCCCCGAGGTGGTAAACATCAACACTTTCATTGCACAGCAGCAGGGCTACCTCGAACCCTTTGAACTGCCAGAGCCTATCGTGGAGGGCGAGGGCGGCGAGAGCGGTGCCGACGACGTGGACTTGAACCATCTCGACCCGATGTTCGACGATGCCGCACGCCTCATCGTCAGCAGCGGCAGCGGCAGCACGAGCCTCATACAGCGAAAGTTCTCCATCGGCTACAACCGCGCCGGACGACTCATGGACATGCTCGAGAAGGCAGGGGTAGTGGGGCAGGCCCACGGCTCCAAGCCACGCGAGGTGCTCATTCAGGACGAACTGTCGTTGGAGCAATTGCTCAACTCTCTAAAGAACAGATAACACACACAAAGAACGAAGATAAGAGAAATGAAAAAGATTGTTTTAGTGATTACTGCCCTGCTCCTCGTGGGAGCAACGGCTTTGGCACAGTCGGCCACGAAGGTGCTCGACAAGTGCGCTGCGACAGTGAGCGCCAAGAGCGGCGTGACCGCAAACTTCACCATGGAGAGTGCCCAGTATGGCAGTCTTGTGGGCACCATCAGCATCAAAGGGAAGAAATTCTATATGCTCTCCAATGCCACCACGATGTGGTTCGACGGCACCACCCTCTGGACCTATATGGCGAGCAACGAGGAGGTGAACATCTCCACCCCCAACGCCCAACAGCTGCAGACGCTGAACCCCTACCACTTCATCAACCTCTACAAGTCGGGCTACAGCTCTACCATGACCACCGCCGCCTCTACCTATACCGTTCATCTGACGGCCACTGGCGACCAGCAGAAAATCCGCGAGGCATTCCTCACCATCGACAAGGGTAGCTACGCCCCTAAGGAAATCAAGCTGCTCTCGGGCACGAACTGGACTACCTTCACCATCTCCAGCCTGAAGACCGAGACCGTGGCCGACAGCCGCTTCCGCTTCGATGCCGCTGCTTATCCCAATGCCGAAATCATTGACCTGCGCTGATGAACCGCCTACAGCTATACCGCCAGCTGCGCCGCCATGTCAAACTGAGCGAGAAGCGCAGTCCCGCCCTGGAGCAGGGTAAGGTGGCGAAAGTGATGATGTATGTCGGCGCCATCCTGATGATGGCCTACCTCATCTTCTTAGGAAGCCTCTTCGGCAAGCTGGCCGCCGAGGAAGACGAGCTGACGGTGCTCCTCGTGCTGATGCCGTTCCTCCTGGTCATCGACTTCCTGCTGCGCTTCGTGGCCCAGCAAACGCCACTGGTTTACGTCAAGCCTTACATGCTCCTGCCCATGCCCGTCATGTCGGTGGTGGAGAGCTATCTTGGCGCAATGCTCACCAATGGCTACAACTTCTCATGGCTGGCACTCTTCCTGCCCTACGCCTACATTACTCTTGTGGCAGGGGCGGAGCTTTGGGGCGTGGTGGCCATCGTCATCGTTGGCCTGCTCATGGTGATGGTCAACAGCCAGTGGTATCTGCTGGTGCGTACCCTCATCGTCCGCTCACTCCTCTGGTGGCTGCTGCCCCTGGCCGTCTATGCCGCCCTGCTGCTGCCGCTCTTCCTCGGCGGCGACGGCCCCCTGGAGTATCTCGACAGCTTCGACACCACGCCCATGCTCTGGCTGCTGGCTCTGCTGGTGCTGGCGGTGCTCGTGGCCCTGTTGGCCGTCAACCGCCGCGTGCTCTTCCGCTTTGTCTATCAAGAGCTGGCACGTGGCGAGAAGAAGGCGACTGCCATCAAGCACGTCTCGCAGTTCACCTTCCTCGAATGTTTCGGACAGGTGGGCGAATACCTGAAGTTGGAGTTGAAGAGCATCATGCGCAACAAGGCCATCCGCTCCCGCGTGATTATGAGCCTGGGGCTGATTGTCATGCTCTCGGCCATCATCAGCTACACCGACGTCTACGATGGTTTCTGGATTCGCAACTTCTGGTGCTACTACTGCTTCGCCATCTACGGCATGACTACGCTGACAAAGGTGATGGGCCCCGAGGGCAACTACATCGACCTGCTCATGACCCAGCGCGAGAACATCCTCTCGCTCCTGCGTGCGAAATACATCTTCCATGTGGCCATCCTCGTCGTGCCGCTGCTCGTCATGCTGCCTGCCGTCTTCGCTGGTAAGTTCACCATCATGATGATGCTCGCCTACCTGCTGCTCACCAGCGGCCTGGGCTACGCCATCATGTTTCAGCTGGCCGTCTACAACAAGCAGACGCTGCCCCTCGACCAGAAGATGACGGGCAAGAACAATGTGGAGAGCGGATTCCAGCTGGCCATTGAGATGGTGGGCATGTTCCTGCCCCTGCTTTTAGTGGGTGGCATGCTGGCACTGACCGACGAAGACACCGCATACGCGCTGCTGGCATTGCTCGGACTGCTGCTCACGGTGGCCCATCCGCTGTGGCTCCGTAGCATCTATCGGCGCATGATGGTGCGCCGATATGCCAATTTGGAGGGCTTCCATGCCAGCCGATAAAGCTTTTTTGAGCTATTTTTGCCCTGTCATGGAAAAAAGTAGCCGAAAAGTTTTGTCAATTCAAAAATTGTGAGTACCTTTGCACCCGCAAAACGAAAAACGTTGCACCCGTAGCTCAGTTGGTAGAGCACCTGACTCTTAATCAGGGTGTCCAGGGTTCGAGCCCCTGCGGGTGTACAAAGGCGATTTTTGAAAAACAAGTGGATGCACCCGTAGCTCAGTTGGTAGAGCACCTGACTCTTAATCAGGGTGTCCAGGGTTCGAGCCCCTGCGGGTGTACTTATTCTGCGGTTTGCCGATATGGCTCAGTTGGTAGAGCAACGCATTCGTAATGCGTGGGTCCCCGGTTCGAGTCCGGGTATCGGCTCAAGAACAATAAAAGGGGATGTTGAATCCCCATTTTGTCTTTTTCTAACCTTTGCGGAATTAGCTCAGTTGGTAGAGCATTGGCTTCCCAAGCCGAGGGTCGCGGGTTCGAGTCCCGTATTCCGCTCCACACTGATCTTTCCCCTATATTACATTTCTTTATAAGCACAGAGGTTCTGAGCATTAAGAAGTACTTCTTCTTTGCTTCCTCATGCCCACTTGCCTTTACAGCACCCCCTTTGTTGAGGGCAGCTGGTAGCGGTAGACGTCGCGGCGTATGGCTTGGCGCAGGGCGCGGGCCAGGGCCTTGAAGATGGCTTCAATCTTGTGGTGTTCGTTCTGGCCTTCGGCATGGATGTAGAGATTCATCAGGGCTGCATCGCTGAGGCTCTTGAAGAAGTGGAAGAACATTTCCGTGGGCACGTCGCCGATTTTCTCGCGGTGGAACTCCGTCTGCCAGATGAGCCAAGGGCGGCCTCCGAAGTCGAGACAGACATGTGCCTGGCAGTCGTCCATGGGCAGTGAGAAACCGTAGCGCTCCAGACCGCGTTTTGAGCCGAGAGCCTGGCGCAGACATTCACCCAAGGCCAGAGCGGTGTCTTCAATGGTGTGGTGCTCGTCGACGTGGAGGTCGCCCTTCACGTCGATGTCGAGATCGATGCCTCCGTGACGGCCAATCTGCTCGAGCATGTGGTCGAAGAATCCCAGTCCGGTGCTGATGTGGCAGGTGCCCTGTCCGTCGAGAGCGAGGGCTATGCTGATGTCTGTCTCTTTCGTGGTGCGACGCACGGTGGCCCTGCGCTCGCCGTCGATGATGGTCTCTGCCGCCTGCTGCCATCCTGTGTGGTCGTCGAGGATAATGGCCTTGCAACCGATGTTACGGGCCAGCTGGCGGTCGGTGTCGCGGTCGCCGATGACGTAGCTCCCCTCAATGTCGTAGTGCTCAGTGTCTGTCATGTATTTCTCCACCATGCCCGTGCCAGGTTTGCGCGTCGGCGCATTGTCTTCGGGGAAGTGGGGGTCGATGAGAATGTCGTCGAAGCGGATGCCCTCGCCCTCCAATGCCTGAAGGATGAAGTTCTGGGCGGGCCAGAAGGTCTCTTCGGGGAAGGAGGGGGTGCCCAGCCCGTCTTGGTTGCTCACCATCACCAAGCGGTAGTCCGTTCTTTCGGCTATCAGACCCAGCCAGCGGAAGACCCCCGGCTTGAACCTGATTTTCTCTAAGGCGTCCACCTGCTCGTCGTGTGGCTCTTCTACCAGCGTTCCGTCGCGGTCGATAAACAGTATTCTTTGCTTCATGGTTATTTCGTCTCTAACTGATTCTCTGTGTGCTGCCCGCTTTTCGTTCCTCCCCAGATATAGTAGAGGGGGAAGAGCGTGGCCAAGTGGATATATGCCTGCAGAAATGAACAGAGCGTGAAAGTGAGGAAGTTCAGCATGCCTATCTGCTCTGGCAAGTCTATGGCGTCGCCGGCGGCTATGCCTGCCTGAGCCTCGATGTTTGCCGTGGCGAGGATGATGGCGGGCATGAGCAGTAGTAGTGTTGCCACCGCCACGAGGAGCAGCATGATGAGTGCTGCTGCCACAAGTTGACCGATGTGTCCGTGGCGGATGGTCTGCCAGAACATGCGGGGGAGGGTGGTGATGCCCTTCAGCGTGAGCCTCCACGGCCAGCAGCCCCACCAATGCTTCGGACGGCTGATGTGGTCGGTGTCCCAGTGCTCGCGCAGCGGTGACACGCCGCCGGCACAGGCGAAGACGTAGGCTGCTACTAAGAAGAGCAGCAGCAGGCCTCCCCACAGGGCCGATTCGGGCATGAGGGCCTTGTCGGTAGCAATCAGCGGCAGCAGGGAACCGAAGAAATAGGTCATGGCGATGCCTGCCACAATGGCGTAGACCGTGGCCTGGAGCCATGAGCTGCGCACAAACTTGGAGAAATGGCGGGCGTAGAGACGGAGGCCGTCGGCCATGACAGCCTGCAGGCTGCGCTGGCGATGGGCCGATAGTTGAGAGTCGTTTTCCATATAGTCATCCTTAGTTTTATGAGTGCAAAGGTACTTATTTCTGCTGATTTTGGCAAAAAGCGCATGTTCTTTAACTCCCTTTAACTCCATTTGCTCCTTTAACTCCCCTGAATTGATTACCTTTGCACAAATTTTCTGAACAATGAAGATACTCAAATGGGGATTCGTAGGCTGCGGCGAGGTTTGCGAGCTGAAGAGCGGACCGGCTTTCGGCGAGGTGGAGGGCAGCAGCGTAGTAGCGGTGATGAGCCGCACCGAGGCAAAGGCCCGCAGCTATGCAGAGCGACATGGAGTGCCCCGCTGGTACGCCGACGCCCAGCAGCTCATTGACGACCCTGAGGTTAATGCCGTCTATGTGGCTACGCCGCCCAGCAGCCATGCCACCTTCGCCATCATGGCCATGCGCGCCGGGAAGCCCGTCTATGTAGAGAAGCCGCTGGCCTCCACCTACGACGACTGTGCACGCATCAACTACGTCAGCGAGCAGACGGGCGTGCCCTGCTTCGTGGCCTACTACCGTCGCTACCTGCCTTATTTCCAACGCGTAAAGGAGATTGTAGACCAGGGTGTCGTTGGTCGTACCGTCAATGTGCAGGTGCGCTTTGCCGTGCCGCCCCGCGACCTCGACTACGCCCATCCTGAGCGGCTCCCTTGGCGCTTGCAGCCCGATGTCAGCGGTGGTGGCTATTTCTACGACCTCGCGCCACACCAGATAGACCTTCTCCAGCACATCTTCGGCATCATACTCGATGCCCGTGGCATTTGTGCCAACCGGGGGCATCTCTATTCTGCCGAAGACAGCGTCAGCGCCGTCTTCCGCTTTGAGAACGGCATGCCTGGCAGCGGCTCCTGGAGCTTCGTGGCCCATGAGTCGGCGCGCACCGACCGCATCCTCATTGTCGGCACGCAGGGGTCGATGGCTTTCTCCGTGTTCAACTACGCCCCCATTGAGCTACACACCAGCCAGGGCACCGAGCTTATCGACGTGCCCAATCCGCCATACGTGCAGTTCCCCCTTATCAAGAGCGTCATTGAGCACCTACAGGGACTCGGTGTGTGCAACTGTACCAGCGTTTCGGCCACTCCCACCAACTGGGTGCTCGACCGTATTCTCGGAAAATTGTGATGGCGGGATGATGGTGCGGTGCTTCGCACCTAATGAATAAATAATAAAGAATAAAGAAGAAATACAATAAAAGGCTATTCATCCGTGAGACTTTGGCGTTTTCTACATGCTGTTGTTTTGCTGTTCTGCAACCTGTTCTTCTCTCTTCCGTTAGCAGCGGCACCGGAAAGTGACAGCCTTTCTACCTCTTTATCGACGTTTGAGGGCGACACCATTCCTCACCGTCGTAAGCTGACGCCCCTGCGGCGCACCGTGCGTGGCTTCGACCGTCTCGACACCACGTTTATCGAGCCACAGCACTACATCTTCACCGTGATGCTCCAGGCCACCCACAACTACGACATTTACACCCTCCGCAGTGCCGGCCACGATGCCCAGTCGATGACCTTCGCCCCCGACATGCGGCTGCGTCTCGGCCCCTATGTAGGGTGGAAGTGGATCTTCCTCGGCTATACCTTTGAGTTGGGCAATGTCAGCCTGCACAACCTCAAGCAGCAGTTCGACCTGAGTATCTACAGCTCGCAGGTGGGCGTCGATCTCTTCTACCGTCGCACTGGCAACGACTACAAGCTTCGCAATGCCCGTTTGGGCGCTGCCAACACGTCGACTCTTGAAGGGCAGCCCTTTAGCGGCATTAAGGCTGGCATCACCGGCTTCAATGCTTACTATATCTTCAATCACGGACGCTTCTCCTATCCCGCTGCTTTCAGCCAGAGTACGCAGCAGAAGGTCAGCTGTGGCTCCTGGATGGCAGGCTTGGGCTATACCCGAAATTCTCTCGAGCTCGACCATGAGCGTCTGCAACAGCTCATCGACAGCCGCATGGGAGCGGCCAGCGTTCCCCTCGACTCAGGCCTGATGTTCCGCAAGGTGGAGTACCATGACTTCAGCCTCTCTGCCGGCTATGCCTACAACTGGGTCTTCCGCAAGAACTGGCTCTTCGCTGCCAGCCTGCAGGCTGCCCTCGCCTACAAGAAGAGCGCCGGCGACGTCGTTGGCGACAACCGTGACGGCTTCGACTTCCAGAACGTCAACCTCGACGGCATCGGACGCTTCGGCCTCGTCTACAACAACATGCGGTGGTATGCTGGTGCCAGCGTCATCGTCCATACCAACAACTACCACAAGTCACGCTTCCGCACCAACAACACTTTCGGCTCACTCAATATGTACGTCGGATTTAACTTCAGGCTGAAAAAGGGGTATAGGTGAAAGCAAAAAGCCTCCCCCAAAAAGCCTCCCCAAGCAGCAGGGCCTCCTCAAGCCCCTCCGAAGGAGGGGATGTTCAGATAGATAAAGCAATTTTCTTTTTGTGAAATAATATAAAGTATTACGTTATGAAAACGAATCGTACTACCTCAACAGAAAAGTCTCTAAACAAACATCCCCTCCTTTGTAGGGGCTTGGGGAGGCCCTGCTGCTTGGGGCGTCTTTTCCTCCTCCTTCTCTTATCTCTTCCCGCTGTTGCACAGTCTTCGGAACCTGTGCGTGCTCACTACACCGACCAGGACAGCATGCTCGTGGAGCGGCTCCTCGCCACCGGTCATACTGACGTGCTCTACTATGCCCGTCAGTTTCTTGGCCGACCATACGTCGCCCACACCCTTGAACTCTATCCTGACGACGAGCGTCTCGTTGTCAACACCGCCGAGCTCGACTGTACCACATACGTCGACATTGTTGCTGCTCTCACCCTCTGTGCTCGTCGCGGCGAGACCACCTTCGCACAGTTCCTCCACCAGATGCAGCAGCAACGCTACTGGGATGGTCGTTGCCATCTCTATCCCTCCCGCATACACTATTTCTCCGACTGGATTCGCGACAACAGCCGCCTTGGCTATGCCATCGAGCAGCAGCAGCCCAACCCGCCGTTCACTGCCGTCCAGACCGTCAGCGTCAGCTATATGACCACCCACCCCGATGCTTATGTCTCGCTGCACCGCCACCCTGACTACCTCCCCGCTATTGCCCGTCAGGAGGCAGACCTCACTGGGCGCCAGTTCCGCTATATTCCCACCGCCCAAGTGCGCAATAGCGACGTGTTGCGCCAAGCGGTGGCCGATGGCGATATTCTCTGCATCGTCACCCAGGCCCCTGGCCTTGACATTGCCCATCTTGGCATTGCCGTATGGCATGCCGACGGGCTGCACATGATTGATGCCTCCAGTATTCAGAAGAAGGTGGTCGAAGAGACTGTCACCCTCCGGCAGTACCTCCAGCGTCGCAAGAATGCCCTCGGCATCCGTGTCGTGCGCTTAAAGTAACATATAAAAAACAACGATGACACTATGATTTTCTATTTCTCTGGAACAGGAAATACCCGCTGGGCCGCTGAAGAGCTGGCCCGCGCCACGGGGGAGGAGCTGCTTTTCATCCCCGACGAGTTGCAAGGCCCTTGCCACTACCACCTCCGCGAGCAGGAGCGCGTGGGCTTCTGCTTCCCCGTCCATGGCTGGCAGCCGCCACGTATTGTGCGGACGTTTATCAAGAAGATGACCATCGACGCTGCCGATGGCCACTACTGCTATGCCCTCGTCACCTGCGGCGACAGCATCGGCCGTACTATGGAGATGCTCGCCAAGGAGCTTTCTGCCCGTGGCCTCCACCTCAGCAGCCGTTTCTCGCTGGTCATGCCCGAGAGCTATGTCTGCCTGCCCTTCATGTACACCGACAAGCCCGAGCGCGAGCGGGCGAAGATTGCCAAGGCCACCGACGAGCTGGCTGTCTACACCCGCATGGTGGTAGAGCGCAGCGAGGGCGAGAAACACACCAAGCAGGGCCTGACGCCTTGGACGTTCAGCCATGTCATCGGAGCTTATTTCAACAGCCACATGATCACCGACCGTAAGTTCATGGTCGATGCTGATGTGTGCATTGCCTGTGGCCGTTGCCAGCAGGTGTGTCCCACCGGCGACCTCCAGCTCGACGACCATGGCCGTCCGTCATGGAGTCACGACGGCTCCTGCACCTGCTGTCTTGCCTGCTACCACCACTGTCCGCGCCACGCCATCAACTATGGCAGCATCACCCGCCGACGGGGGCAGTACTACTTCAAGCACGATGCTTCGCGTTAACTCCTTCTTGGCCTAAGGAAGCGTGATGTCCATGACGGGGCGAAGGAAAACTTCATTATTGAGCACATCGTTTATTGTGACTTGGCGGTTGCTCCCTGTTTGAGCACGTCTAACTGTTTCGCCATCCATGCAATAGTACTTAATGATTCCGTTGTTAATAGGTATATAATTAGGGTCGCTAAGGAATGTTGTAGCTTCCTCTTTTGTCGGAATCCTCCATGCCCCGCTGACTCCATTTTCTTCTGGCCATGAAGCCAGGGCAGTACTGAGTTC
>Ga0310691_10003056_pt1 | contig 20783 bp, 13 predicted proteins | sample 176DNAGHGlowgp2_FD_203887 | JGI IMG/M metagenome (GOLD analysis project Ga0310691, IMG submission 203887) | Sheep rumen microbial communities from Palmerston North, Manawatu-Wanganui, New Zealand - 1766 DNA GHGlow gp2 (v2) (version 2) | ecosystem: Host-associated > Mammals > Digestive system >...
TGCGAGCGAAGGTGTAGTTGGTGTTGGCCCAGAAGCGCATGCCGTTCTTCAGCACCTTGTTGAAGCGCAGTTCCAGCTCGAAACCTGCGTTCTTAATCTTACCCTTGTTGATGTCGGGTGTCTTGGCAGCACCGTAGTAGGAAGGCACCGAGCGGTCGCCACCAAAGATAAAGATGTCGTAGCGGTCGTCGCGGAACCAGTCGAAACTACCTGCAAACATGCCGTGCAGGAAAGCATAGTCGAAACCGATGTTCTGCTTCCTCACTGTAGCCCAGCGAAGGTCAGGGTTGGCGATACTGGCTTCCTTATAGCCAGTAAAGGGACTGTTGGAGTGGTCAAGGCCCATAGCAAAAGGACCATTGACTTCCCAACCAGTCAGATAGGCCCAACGGTCGCCAGCACTGTCGTCGCCAATCTCACCATAGGAGCCGCGAATCTTGAACATGTCAATGATGCCCTTGTCCTTCAGGGACTTCATGAACTTCTCTTCTGAAATCATCCAGCCGGCCGCACCTGAACAGAAGAAGGCGAAGCGGTTGTCGGGCGAGAACTTCTGCGAGCCGTTGTATGCACCGTTGAACTCAGCAAAGTACTTGCTCTTCAGGTCGTAGGTGGTACGGAACACCCAGTCCTCACGACGGTTCTCCAGGTCGGCATTGCCGGCACTGATGCGGCGCTTCCAGTTGCCCATGGCAGTAATGTTATGGTCGCCAAACTGACGGCCCCAGAATAGCTGAGCTGACATCTCAGTGGCACGGCTTGTAAAGCTGACATTGCCCGCCGCCGTAGTCCAGTCGCGCTTCTCATAGAAATCGAAGCCCGTCTTGGGATAAATCTCATTCTCAAAGATGAGCTGTCCGTCCTCGGGGAGGATGTAGGCGGTGTTGTTGACATGGCCACCACCGGCGGCATCAATACCACGATTGCCCTCGTCAAACTCGTTGTCCCAGCTGATGGTGCCGCGAGCCACAAGGCCCTTGGTGATGAAGTCAAGATTCTGCTCAAGGACGAAGTCGGTGAAGACACGTGTGATGGTCTTCAGCTCATAACCGGCCGTGGCCACGTTCATGGCTGAGTTGGCCATGTTCGAGGCAGCCAGACGTGAATAGCCCCAGGCACCGTTTGAGAACTTCACGGGGAACACGTTGGGCGGCATGCGGTAGGCGCCGGCCCAGTTCTGCTGCTGGAAGAACTCACCGCTGTTGCCGTAATAGTAGCGCGGCGTCTTCTGCTGGGCATTCGAACCAGCCAGGCTGACCTTGAACTGCGTGGTCTTCGTAACCTGGAAGTCGAGGTTCGAGCGTACGTTCAGACGATTATATGTGTAACCACCCTCATAGCCCTGGTGGTTGTCCCAAATGCGCGTCATGTCGCCTTCGTTCTGGAAGTCGAAGGCCACGAAATACTTCACGAACTTGGTACCACCCGAGAAGTTAATATTAGTATTGTATGACAAGGCGGTCTTCCTGAACATCTCATCTTGCCAGTCAATGTTGGGGTAGCGCTCAGCTTGGCTGTAGTCGCCAAGATAGCTGCCATCAGCACTGTAGTGCGGCTTGACGGTGTAGTCCTGGTTACGGAACAGGTTGATGAACGTCTGCGGACGGTAATAGGCCCATGAGGCGGCTCCGCCGAGAGCCAGCTCATGCTCAATGGCCTGGTTACGCAACATATAGCCGTCGTAAGAGTCGTACTTGCGCGGTAGCTTCGACACGGCCTTCAGCGTGGCGTTGAAGCCTACATCGATGCGAGCCTTGCCCTCTACACCACGCTTGGTGGTAATCAGGATAACGCCATTGGCACCCTCCACACCGTAGACGGCGGTGGCGGATGCATCCTTCAGCACTGAGACGGTAGCCACGGAGGTGATGTCGACAGACTTGATTTCACGCTTGACACCGTCAACGAGAATCAGCGGCTGGGCATCTTGGTTCCAGGCAGCTGCGCCACGGATGTAGATGCGCGGGTCTTCCTCACCGGGCTGGCCTGACGAGGCGATGGTGGCCACGCCAGGCAGGTTACCCGTCAAGGCGGCACTGACACTGCCGATACCAGCGGCACGCTCCAGCACCTCGCCGGTGGTCTGGGTGATGGCACCCACCACAGAGGCTTTCTTCTGCTGGCCGTAGCCCACGACAACGACCTCGTTCAGGGTGTTGTCCTCCTCGGTCAGAACCACCTTAAGGGTGCGCTGCGAGCCCACCGTCACCTCTTTCGGGTTCATACCAATATAGGTGATGACCAGAGTAGACCTCTCTGATGGCACCTTCAGGCGGAAATGGCCGTCAAAGTCGGTCACCACGCCCTGTCCGGCATTTCCTTTCAAAACAACCGATGCGCCGATGAGAGGATCACCCGCGCCATCCAGAACGGTACCAGAAACCTCAATATCGCTCTGCGCCAGCGAAGCCAGCGGGAGCAACACCAGAAGCAAGAAAGGTACAGTCCGTTTCAAGAGACTTGTAAGCTGTTTCATCTTGTCTGATTTTGATTCATAATAATATTTATTAGTCGTATACATTTATTGTTTTTCCGTCTTTACATCTGTTTCATCATTCGTATTCGGGTCAGTATTTGGTATAGCATTCCTTCGTTCAAAAAAAAGTGTCTTTCAGTCCATGTCCTGCCATTTTCATTTAAATAGCGGTATCGCTCTTTTGCGCTCAAAACGAGCGATACCGCAAAAAACGAACTACTAACTATCTGTAACTAACCTGAAAAACTGATGCAAAGATAATAACTTTTTTTCAAACTACCCAAGGAAAATGTAACTTAAATTATAACAAATGTCTCATTTGGGCCGAAAAAAGCAAAAAAATGACAAAAATAAATAAAAAGGCACATCAGCGCACCTTCGTCTCCACACGCTCATCGCTGAGAATCTCACGTGCGAGGAGTTCAGGCGGACGTTGTAACGCTCGAACTTCGACTGTGTCTCACCGCCGAAGATACCGTCGAATAGGCAAATAAAAAATCTCCAAGTAGTACTATTGAACTACTTGGAGATTTTCGTTGTGTCGACACTTGGACTCGAACCAAGGACCCCCACCATGTCAAGGTGATACTCTAACCAGCTGAGCTATGCCGACTTCTTTATCATTTGTTCTTTAGGTCCGAAGACTGTTTTGTGCGCCTGACAGGACTCGAACCTGCACATCGTGAGATACCAGATCCTAAGTCTGGCGCGTCTACCAATTCCGCCACAAGCGCAATCTCTGACCGCTGTCAGGGCTTCTGTCCAAACGCGGGTGCAAAGGTAGTGCTTTTCTCTGAAACCGCCAAACTTTTTGCCATCTTTTTTGTCGGATGCAGGAAAAAAGCTAACGGACAATGTCCTCACGGCGTAACTCCACCACCCTTCCGTACCGCTCCAGAGCCTTTAGGTCAGTCAGCTTGCGGTCGCCGATGACCATCCACACGCGGTTGTTGGCCGCGACATTCTGCTGCTGATAGCATTTCACGTCATCCTGGCTGACGTGGGGCAGTGCCTCCACCAGCTGGCGGTTGGGGTCGGCACTATAGCCATTCATCAGGCAGTTGGCCACATAGAAGCCGATGGTGCGGAAAGTGGGATAGCTGTTCTGTACACCGCTGAGTATCTCCTGACGTGCTGCTTCAATGTTCTCGGGCTTCATGGGCATGAAGTGCAGCAGCGAGTCGACGGCGTCCACCACCTGCAGCGTCTTGTCGGCTTGCGTGCCGGTGATGGTGAGGAAAAGCAAGGGGTCAGCGGCATGAGAGGCTAACTTAGGCTCACCCATCATGCCCAGCGTGGTGTAGGCCAGCGAGCGGAACTCGCGGATGTTCTGGAACAGTACACCCGACATGCCACCACCCATGTAGCGTGCCCAGAGGCGTGCGGCAGCCAAGCCGTTGGGTTCGGTTTGCGGTGGCAATAGCTCGTAGGAGCACACATAGTTCTGTCGCGACTTCGGCACATGATAGAAGTACACCGTTGGGGCTGCGGGTGCCGACTGCGACACGCGATAAGTGTCGGTACGTGGCAGCTGACACTGGTCGAGGGGCAGCTCATGCTGCGCCACGGCCGCCACCTGCTCCATGGGCAGCCGACCGCAATAGACGATATCGCAGTCGTAGCGCTGCAACTGGCTGAAGAGAGCCAGCAGCGTATCGCTGGTCAGCGCTTTCAGCTCCTTGAGCGAGGGCTGGTGCAGGTACTGGCTCTGCTGGCCGTAGCGCACATATTCAACCATAACGGGCAGTACGTCGTCCTTCTGCTTGCCAAAGGATTTACGCTCCACCTTGGCGCTTTGCTTCAGTTTTTTCAGCGCTTGGGCATCACCCTGTGGATGAGCCAGGAAGTGGGCCAACAGACGCAGCGCTGGTGCCAGCTGGCTGTCACGACCCGTCAGCTCGAAGGCGGTGCGCTCGTCGCCGCCACTGAAGGCCATCGTCACGCCCAGCTGTTGCCAAGCCGCCTCCAGCTGCTGTTTGCGCAGCGAGTCAGTGCCGAGGGAGTTCAGATACTCCACGGTCTGCTCTAACAGTGGCGTCGCGTGCGTACCATTATAATAACGCAGGGTGAACGTAAAGATGTCGTTCACAGGATTCTCCTTGTAGTAGAGCGTAGCGTGGTCTGTGAGCGGCCTGCGCACCACGTCGCGGTCGAGGTCGACGGTGCGGATGGGCGCATCGCCCTTGGGCAACTGCTCCAGCCATTGTGCAAACGCCGACTTTGCGCCGACGTTCTTCGGCTGCACGGGGGTGTAGCCGGGCTGCTTCAGCGTCTCCTTGTCATCGGTGCCATATTTCTTGGTCAGCGTGAGATAGTTGCCACCATAGTATTTGCGGGCCACACGCACCACATCGGCACGTGTCACACGGCGCAGCGCCTCTATCTGCTGCAGATACTGCGGCCAGCTGTAGCCACGCGAGTAGACGTCAATCATGTGTTCGGCACGGTCGTCGATGGTCTCCAAGCCCCGCTCGGCCTCCATCAGCAGTCGGCGCCGTTGCATCTCCAACTGCTCGTCAGTGAAGTCGCCGTCCATCAGGCGTTGCAGCTGCTGCATGCTGATGGCCTCGGCTTTCTTCATCTTGCCAAGGATATTGGGGACGATAAACAGGCCATTGACGGCAGCATCGGCCAACTGGTCGAATGTCATCACGCCAGCCATCATCACACGGTGCTCGTTGGTCAGCGAGTCTAACATGCCGGCACCCTCGTTGTATAGCAGCTGATTGGCCACCATCATGGCGGGGGCATCAGCATCGAAGGCAGTAGGGGCACTGAACACCAAGGCTTTGGCTTTGATGATGGGGATGGGCAGGCGTATCTCGGTGCGCTCGCCCTGTGTGATGGCGGGCAACGACGAGACGGCACGCTGGGGGACGGGACCCGTAGGCACACGGCCGAAGGTCTGTTCAAGCAGCGTCGTCAGCATGCTGTCGGGCCTGATGTCACCGCAGAGCATGAGGCACATGTTGGGCGCCACATAGTATTTGCGGTAGAAGGCCTCCATGTCGCTCAGCCGCGGGTTCTTCAGGCTCTCCGTCGAGCCGAGCACGGGATCGGCGTATGGCTGGTCCTTAAACACGGCCTTCAGCACCTTGTCCAGGGCACCGCCCAGGGCATCGGCCGAGCGGTTCTTCTCCTCGTAGACGTTCTCCAGCTCTCCCTGGAAGCCACGGAACACGGGATGCAGCAGGCGTTCAGAATTGAGCCAGCACCACTGAGTGAGATACTGTGGCAGGAACTGGTTGTAATAGTAAGTGGCATCAGGGCCGGTGGCAGCATTGAGTCCTGACCCGCCATAGAGTGAGATAAGGCGACTGAACTCGTTAGGTATGACATAGTCGGCGGCCTTCAGACTCAGTTCGTTGATATGTCGCTGAATGGCCATACGCCGTTCTTCAATCTCTTGTGGCTTCGCGCCGGGCATGGCCGTAGCATTGGTCTGGCTCAGCCGGTCATACTGTGCCGAGATGCTGTCGAGCCATGGCCGCTCAGCCTCATAGTCGACGGTGCCGATGCGGTCAGTGCCCTTGAACATGATGTGTTCGAAGTAATGGGCAATGCCCGTGTCGGGACAGTCTTTAGCTCCCGCACGCACAACGACGGTGCCAAACACCTTAGGCTGCGAGTGGTCCTCGTTGAGCCATACCTGCATGCCATTGCTGAGCGTCAGCTCATGCACATCCAGCACTGATGACGTCTGTGCTGACAGCAGCGTCACCGCTGACAGCAATAGACCTATGAATCCTGTCCTTCTATCCATTATGCATGCAAAGTAACACAAAAATTATACAGCCACTCCTGTTCGCATCACCTCGCGATAAATGGGGGAGTCCTCACCGCTTTCCAAAAGGATGGGCTCAATGTAGCTACTAATGCCACGTGTGGCTCGACCAAGTGATACGGCAGTATCCCACCACTTTTCCCTATTCACTTTAGGCACGATGACGGCCACGTCAATATCGCTCCACTCATGGGGGCAGTCCTTAGCGTATGAACCAAACATCATCACCCTCATTGATGGGCCGAAACTTGGCGCAATGGCCTCCTTGTAGCGGCGTACCAGTTCGAGAGCGAACTCTCTGGGCAGAATGCCCTGTATAGTGTCGGGTGTGAAGTCTATCGGGTCGATAACTTTTCCTGTAGCTTTTCGAGTATCCATGCGTGCAGCTGTTTTGTGGTTTCTAATATCATAGCGGTGGTCTCGCGGTCGAGTGTGCGAGCCACAGAATCCTTTAACTCCTGATAGCGGGCCTCAATGTTCATCTGTTTGATGCCCTCAAGAAAATCCTTCTGCTCGTCGTCCATCTTTGTATAAAGACCGCATCCTATAGCTATCTTCCTGTGGTCGTGAAGGTATGGAGGGTCATCATCGCGACACGCACACCAATAAGCTTTCAAACTTTTTTCGATGACCTGATGGCACATGAAACCAGTATAAAGCCAATGCCCGTTATTGAAGAGCAATTCAGCCACGCTCAAATCCTCGGTCACGATATCGAGCCATTTCTGTATTCTAAGTGTGTTTGCCATAATCGTGCCGTTTAATTCATACTATGACGCGAAATTTGAGACATTCATTTCAAACCTTTTGAAAAAGCCAGATGCCTACAGCAAAGCGAGGGTGAACAGATAGACGACGACGGCAGGGATGGCCAGCAGCGAGGAGTCGAAGCGGTCGAGCATGCCACCATGGCCCGGCAGGACGTTACCTGAGTCCTTGATGCCGAGGGTACGCTTGAAGAGGCTCTCGACCAGGTCGCCCCAGGTGCCGAAGACGACGACGACGAGACCCATGCCCATCCACTGCAGGGTGGTGAGGTTGGTGACGATGCCCTTGCTGGTGGTGATGCAGGAGATGAGCCAGGCGGCGATGAGCACGAAGACGCCACCGCCGATGCTGCCCTCCCAGGACTTGCCGGGCGACACACGCGGGAAGAGCTTGTGGCGCCCGAGCAGCGAACCGGTACAGTAGGCCCCGCTGTCGTTCACCCACAGGAAGATGAACACCGACAGGGGCAGCAGCCAGGGCACGTCGCTGTTGGTGAACTGGAAGGCAAGGATGTTGAGTAACGAGAAGGGCAGCGCTATGTAGAGCTGCGACATCACCGTGTAGGCCCAGTTGGCTATTGGGTCTTTGGCCTTCATATAGAGCTCGGCCACAATCAGGTAGATGATGGTGGCGAGCCAGGGGATGAACGCCAGGTTAAGGGTGTCGAGGCCACGTGCATGAACGGCCATGGCCAAGAAGAAAAGTACACCGGCGACACTGCAGATGAACTGGTTAATCTGCACATTCTCGCGCCCATTGACCAGTCCGGCAAATTCCCAAATGGTCATGCCGGTGACCAATGAGAAGAGAAACACCATGGCCACGGGGTTGAGAAAGCTCACCACGATGGCGGTGACGAAGATGATGCCGGTAATGGTTCTTACAATAAAGTTGTTCATTTGTTTTCCTCCTCCTTTTTCAAGTCGTTACCCTCCTCCTTAGAGGATTCCGAAGCAAGTTGCTTTTCTCTTTCTGCAGCCATGCGCTCGGCATCAGCCCGCATCTGAGCCTCAAGCAGCTCGTCGGCACGGCTCTGCCAGGGACGCTTGCCGAAGATTTTCTCCACGTCGTCGGCGAAGATGACCTCACGCTCCACCAACAGCTGGGCCAGCTTGGCATGTCCTTCGGCATGTTCAGTCAGTATCTGCTTGGCACGCTCATACTGCTCACCAATGATGCGCAGCACCTCGTCGTCCATGATTTTCGCCGTCGTCTCTGAATAGGGGCGCTGGAACTGGTACTCACTATTGTTATAATAGCAGATGTTAGGCAGCTTCTCACTCATGCCGGCGTATGCTATCATTCCGTATGCCTGCTTCGTGGTACGCTCCAGGTCGTTCATGGCTCCCGTCGAGATGGTACCGATGAAAAGCTCCTCAGCGGCACGACCGCCCAAGAGCGAGCACATCTCATCGAGCATGGCCTGCTTGGTCTGCAGCACGCGTTCCTCAGGCAGATACCATGCAGCGCCGAGTGCACGCCCACGCGGCACGATGCTGACCTTCACCAGCGGGTTGGCAAACTCGGTGAACCACGAGATGGTGGCATGTCCGGCCTCATGGATGGCGATGGACTTCTTCTCAGCCTGCGTCATGATCTTCGTCTTCTTCTCCAGTCCGCCGATGATGCGGTCCACGGCGTCGAGGAAGTCCTGCTTGCCCACCGTCTGACTGTCGTGGCGTGCAGCGATGAGTGCTGCCTCATTACACACATTGGCGATGTCGGCGCCTGAGAAGCCAGGTGTCTGGCGTGCCAGGAAGTCCACATCGACGGAGGAGTCGAGCTTCAGCGGCTTCAGGTGCACCATGAACACCTCCTTGCGCTCATTGAGGTCAGGCAGGTCAACGTTAATCTGTCGGTCAAAGCGTCCGGCACGCAGCAGGGCGCTGTCGAGCATGTCCACGCGGTTGGTGGCCGCCAGGATGATGATGCCGCTGTTCGTTCCGAAGCCGTCCATCTCCGTCAGCAGGGCGTTCAGCGTGTTCTCACGCTCGTCGTTGCCACCCATGGCGGGGTTCTTCGAGCGGGCACGTCCCACGGCGTCAATCTCGTCGATGAAGATGATGCACGGGCTCTTGGCCTTGGCCTGCGCAAAGAGGTCGCGCACACGGCTGGCACCCACACCCACGAACATCTCGACGAAGTCAGAGCCACTCATGGAGAAGAAAGGCACGCCAGCCTCGCCGGCCACGGCCTTCGCCAGCAGCGTCTTACCCGTTCCCGGAGGACCTACGAGGAGGGCTCCCTTGGGAATCTTTCCACCCAGGTCAGTATATTTCTGCGGGTTCTTCAGGAAGTCCACTATCTCCTGTATCTCCTGCTTGGCCCCGGCCTGACCGGCAACGTCCTTGAAGGTGATGCCCAGGTCACCACCCTTCTCATACATCTTCGCCTTCGACTTGCCGACGCTGAAGATGCCGCCACCGCCGCCTACGCCACCGCCGCCCATGCGGCGAATGAAGAACATCCAGATGGCTACGAAGAAGAAGATGGGCAGCAGCATGCCGATGAGGTTGCTGAAGAACCCAGCCCCCTCCTCATGCTCGTAGGACAGTGGTCCGGTGAAGCGCCCGCCCTTTCGGGCATCTTCAAGGAACGACTCCACCTTCTCAATGCTGCCTATCTCTACAAAGAGGAAAGGCTCGTTACCCACCTCCTGCGGTGCGCGGTTGAACACTTCGCGAATATGTTCCGGCTTGACATACATCTTCAGGGCACGTGTGTCCTTGTTGATGACAATCTTCGAGGCATAGCCGCTGTCCACGAGCGCCTTGAACTCGTCATAGCTGGTTTCTTTCTGTGCCGACTGCGGACTCTTGATGCCGTTGTTGTCGCCTGAGAAATAGAAGAAGGCCAAGGCTGCTATCACAACGATATAAATCCAGTTCATGTTGAACCGGGGCATCTTGGGCTGATTATTAGCTGGCTGATTCACCTTTTATATTTCCAATTTAACGATTTACTATTTATGTTATCTACTCACCAATGAGCCATTTCAGTCCATGTCGGGCACGTGTGTCAACGGTGCGTCGGCCCAGAGGTGCTCCAGGTCATAGTATTCACGCATCTCCGGCACGAAGACATGCACCATCACGTCGCCGTAGTCCATGGCCACCCACAGTGCACGCTCCAGGCCCACCACACGCATGGGTCGCTCGTCCAGCTCCATGCGGGCCACCTCGCCCACGCTCTCAGCTATGGCCTCCACCTGCGTGGGACTGTTACCCTGGCACACCACAAACTGGCGGCACACGGCACCACTGATGGCACTGAGGTCAGCCACCACGATGTTGCTGCCTTTTTTCTCTTGAATTCCCTTGACTATTGTCTTTACTAATGCTTTTGTTTGCTCCATCTATAACAATGATATACATTCAACCCACAAAGGTACGCTTTTTTATCTTATTACAACCATTTCAGCCCACTTTTTTGTGCTTTTTTTAGAAATAACGAAGAATTTTGAGGTTGAGGCGAAAAAAGTTGCAAAAAAATTTGGTGGATAACAAAAAAGGTAGTACCTTTGCACCCGCAATTCAGGGAGGACACCTGATGAGCAAAAGGAATTGGGGTATGGTGTAATGGTAACACTGCAGATTCTGGTCCTGCCTTTCCTGGTTCGAGTCCGGGTACCCCAACCAAAGAGTCGCTAAGATATTGGAAAACAATACTTGGCGATTCTTTTTTATTCCATTCCCCCGCTTTTTCAGCGGTGCAGACAACGGTGACAGAAGAACAGGGCGAAGCCCAAACCACAAGCGAAATGATATACCTGAACGATGACATAGCTGGCTTTGACTTTGAAGCCTCGCTGCCACTGCTGTCAGCCCAGCGGCGCGAGCAGGCCCTGCGCTTCAAGCACGAGATGGGGCGCAAGACTTGCGCCATGGCCTACCTGCTGCTATGCGAGGGACTGCGCCAAGAGTACGGCATCAGCGAGCGCCCCCTCTTTGCCTACGGCGAGCACGGCAAGCCCTTCATCGTCGGCCATCCCGACATCCACTTCAACCTCAGCCACTGCCGCCAGGGCGTCGTCTGCGCCCTCAGCACGCAGCCGGTGGGCGTTGACATCGAGAGCATCCGCGAATTCAACGAGAGCCTGGTGCGCTACACGATGAACGAGGCTGAGCAAGCCCTCATCAGCCAGGCCCCCCGGCCTGACGTGGCGTTCATCCGACTGTGGACGATGAAGGAGGCCGTGGTGAAGTGCACGGGGCACGGCATCTCCAACGACATGAAGCACGTCCTGGATGGCATCAGTGGCATCCAGACCATTACAAACGAGGAAAGGGGCTACATCTATTCCGTCTACATGCAGCCCCTTTCCTCACAACCTGTTTAGCTTGGCACAAACAGCTACTTGTTCTTCAGATAGTACTCCACGGCGAGCTTGACGTTGCTCTTCACGGCATCGCTGCTAAAGGTGGCACCGGTGACGCCGTCCACCTCGGCCGCCTTTGCGTCCTGCACCTTCATGCCGTCCCACTTGTTCTGCAGGGCGCTAACGACACGCTTCCAGTACTTGGGCGTCTCCTGGTTCTGCAGGAACTCTATCTTCTGAATCTTATTGCTCTTGATGTAGACCTTCAGCGGCGTGGGACCTTCGTAGCCCATGACACTCTTGCCCAGCGTGGTGGTGTTCACCACATACACGCCACTTTCCTTCTTCATCACGTCGTCGTTCTTGCCTGCGCTTGTCAGCACCAGGGCTGCCAGCAGACAAACGGCTGAAATCATTACCTTCTTCATTTCTTTATCCTTTTTTATTTTAAACAACATCATCTTTTTCAACAACTATCTTGTCATGCGCCACACACCGGCAGCGGTGGACACCACATAGATGCCGTGACGTAGGGGAACCTGTGAGAGGCGCCCCACGGTGGTGCGGGCCACGATTCGACCGTCGAGGGTGCTGACGGTGGCGACGGTGGCTGCATCGACGTCATCGGGGACGACGGCATGGATGGCCGAGGGGGGCTCCACCTCGACGATGGAGGCCGTCATCTCTATCTCATCGATGAGCTTGCCGCTCAGCTTATTGGCGAAGTAGATGCCTGTGACATCGAAGTACTTCCCGGCAATGGCCTTGGGGGGTGCGGTCAATCCGGTGACCTGGAAGAGGTTGTAGACGCGTACGCGCTTGTCGCCTCCCACGCACCACACGCCACTGCTGCGTTCCAGCGTCGTTCCGCTGATGGTGACGAGGTCGCAGCGGTCAGCAGGTGTCAGCTCAGCAACGCTGACACGACGCGGCACCACCTCATGGCCCTTGCTGACAGTGATGCCAAGGCTGTTGGTGCCGTATGCGGCCTCGCGCAGCATGGGTATGCCGTTGCTCTCGACCTTCTTGCCCAGGATGCGCCCGTTGAGCAGGTCGCCCGCCTTCAGGCCCAGGTCGTCCACCTCCAAGCACAGTGCTCCTGAGGCATCGCGTATGAAGGTTCGGCTGTCATCGGCAAAGACCACCAGTGCGTCGTTCAACATCAGCACCATCTCCTCGTCGTTGTCCAAGGCGCAGAAGTCGCTCACCTGTGGCACCGAGGCCGGCTCGTTCACCGTCACGGTGCATTGCGCCGTGAGCTTCTCGTCGCCATTGGCCACCACGGTGATGACGGCCTGCCCCGCCTGGTGGGCGGTCATCATGCCGCGCGCGTCGATGGTCACCACCTGCGGGTCGCTTGTGGTCCACTTCAGGGTGTAGGGTGCATAGTCAGGGTCACGCATTGGCTCCAGCATGGCCGAGAGGCCCAGCCCGAGCGTGAATGCATCGGGCAGCGTGATGCTGCGCAGCACGTTCACGTCGACGACGTCGAAGGTGATGACACCATGGCTCTCAGCGATGTTGTCCAATCCTAACAGGGTGGGCTTTCCGGCCCACGACATGAGGTTTGCCGGCGAGGTGACGTTGTTCAGCATCGTCACCCTTCCCGTGCCGGGGAAGGGGTCGCTGGCCGACCCTTCATAGGCGTTGCTGCCCCCAGCGCGCAACAGCTCGAAGTAGTTGTGCGATGGGTTGCAGTTCACCTCATTGGTCTCCCACACGTTGACGTTGGTGCTGTCTACGCGGTACACCAGCATGCCGTGGCCCGGCAGGTACTGGTCCCACTTGTCTGACTTCTGGCGGTTCTCAATCAGGAAGAACTCTTTCCTTGTCGAAGCATTCAGGCGGTAGCCCGTGTTCGAAGCGGCCAAGGAGGACAGCGTGAAAGAGCCCTCGCCGCTGATGACCTCTGGTGTGGCGAAACCGAGGGCATAACGCTCATAGAGGGTGTAGCCCGTCGGTGTGCGCCCGTTGTTCTGGTAGGGGCCGGCTGCCATGATGCTCCAGTTGCCCGGGGTGAGGCTCTCTCCCCCACTCTTCTCATAGTCAGTGTCGTAGAGGTCGGGCAGACCGAGCACATGGCCGAACTCATGGCACATCGTGCCTACGCCATCAAAGGCGCGGCTGCCAGGTGCACCCATCAGCTCTGTGCTGCAGGCATAGTAGCCCAGCTGCTTGCCGTCCTTGAAGATATAGCGCCAGCGCTGGGGGTCGAAGAGGTAGCCGGCGTGCGGCCAGATGAGCTTCGAGTCCTCTTCGTCATAGTTGGCACCATAGCCGGCAAAGAGGAAGTAGACCATGTCCACGGCACCGTCGTTGTCCAGGTCATACTGCGAGAAGTCCACCTGCTCGTCTACGGCATCGATGACATCCTTGGTCAGCTGGTCAGCTTTCTCCGTGCCTTGTGCATAGTACTGGCTGCGGCTGACGGTGACGGGTCCGACGATGTCGAAGTGTGGGTCGAACATGCCGTTAGAGTTGTCGTAGAAGTAATCGCGCACACTGCCGGTGAACACGCCGAGGTCCAGGCGTCCATAGCCCTTGTAGTCGCGCTCGTTGACCATGCGCTCAAACATCTGCGGGTAGTCGTCGCGCGAGAACTTACGGTCGCTGAACTCAACGAGGACGATGAGTCCGCGGAAGTTGGAATAGTCGAACAGTGGTGCCTTGGCCTGCGCGGCGGCGCGTGCCCTGGCCTGACGGCTGTGGTCGGCCTGGCGCCGTACCGCTGCCTTCTCGCTCATGGGCGGAGCCATCATCTTTTTCACTGAACGAAGCCAGTTGCGGTCAGCCTCAGTGCGGTCGGCGGCGTCGCGTGCCACTCGCTCGGTGGGTTCCAATGTGCCGTCGGCGGTGCGCTGGGCATAGACGAAGAAGCCGTCCTCACGCTTCAGCACCGTGTAGCCGTCGGCAGTGGTGGTAAAACTCAGATACTCGTCACCATGCAGCTGCAGGGTGACCGTGGTGCCGTCGGGCTGTTGGGTGCGCACCTTACCAGGGAACGCAGGAACAGCCTTTGCCACCATGCTCAGCATGATGGCAAAGACGGTAATTAGAATACGATGTAACTGCACTGTCTTAGTAGCTGACCTTCGGCTCCAGTTCCTTTGCCTGGTCAATCATCTTTTGTACTTCAGCCACGGCAGGCACACGACCGCAGATTTTGCGCTGGTCGTTCAGCTCCTGTAGCTTCGGCTGCAGATTCTCAGCCACACGGTGGCGGAACTCCTTCACGGTGTCAACGCCGGCAGCCTCTAACAGCTCGGCGAACTGCGGGCCCACGCCGTTGATGCGGAACAGGTCGGCATGGTTGGTCCAACGCAGGATGAGCTTCTCAGGAATCTCAGTGGCAGCAGCCAAATCCTTGCGGCCCTTCGGTGAAGCGCACTTCTCCAAGAGTTCACTCACCTTATTGATGCCAGCGGCGCTGAGCTTGGCTCCGTACACCTCGCCGACGCCTTCAATGTCGATAATCTTGTAGTCCATAAGTGTCTATTTTTACGGGTTAATAGTTGAACATTTGCTGCAAATTTACTGAGAAAAGCGGGACACACCAAATAATTTCGGCAAGCCTCACATTATTTAATAATTATTAACCGCTATTGCTCTCAATTCTCGCGCAGAGGCGCAGAGTGTGCTTAGTGTTCTCGGTGGTTCAAGACACATGCGAAAGATGAATACAGGTGCTACTGGTGCTACTGGTGCTACTGGCGCTACCGAATCACCCCACGACAGCCAGGCATGGAGTTACGACAGCCAGGCATGGAGATAATTTCGCCAGGCATTGAGTTATGACAGCCAGGCATGGAGATATTTTCGCCAGGCATGGAGTTATGACAGCCAAACATGGAGATATTTTCGCCAGGCATGGAGTTATGACAGCCAAGCATGGAGTGATGACAGCCAGAGGCCAAGTGCTACCGAAAATTATCGATGAAACCGCCATTATTTGGCCCTCAGTAGCACCAGTAGCGCCAGTAGCACCAGTAGCACCAGTTGCGCCAGTAGCACCAATAGTACCTATAGCACCAGTAGCAGCCTCCTCACAACTATGAGACAGCTTAGATGCAGTGGCCAGATGACGAAGTGACGGCCTGCACCGCCAGAAAGGGATGCAGGCCGTCAGGTCGTTGCTGCTATGCAGACAGTGTTACTTCACCACCTGCTTCTTGCCGCCGATGATGTAGACACCCTTCTGTGCCTTGTTCACACGCTGGCCGCTGAGGGTATAGATGTGGTTGTTGGCAGCCTTCTTGGTGTCGCCACTCACCTCGACGATGCCGCTGGGCGTGCCCTGTACGACGGTGAGGGTGAGCTTGGCACCCCACTGGTAGAGGTTGATGGTCTCCATGCGGCCGTCAACACCCTCGGGCAGTGCCTCAGCCGAGACGACGAGGTCGAAGAAGGACTCGTTGTCAGTATAGGTGTCATTAGTCGTTTCAAGTCCAATCCACTCGGGGAACACATATTCCGGATCGTTCTCCTCCTCGGTCCAGAGGGCAGTCACAGCTTCTTTGGTCTCATCACTGATAGCATAGAGCATCGGATTGACACGCAGTGTCTTTGAACCACCTTCTGCAGGCAGCACGACGGTAGTGTCGTCCTCAGTGTGCAGAAAGCCGTAGATGGGGTTAATGAAGCCCACGTAGGCCTTGTAGAGAGAACCAGTGAAGGCCACCAGCGATTCTTCGCCATTCTGAACGATATTAAAGTAGAAGTAGGTGGAACCCTTGGCATAGTTATCATATTCCACTGTAGGAATGGCACTGAAGGTACCATTGTTCCAACCATCAATGACGATGGCGAACTCGTCCTCAACCTGCAGGTAGTCGATGCTGTTGGTCATTCCCACTTCATCGACGGTATAGAAGTTTGTCCACTTCAGCATGTCGTACCAGCCATTGCTCTCAACATCAGACACGTCAAGGTCTGACTCGGCAATGACATCGCCCATGGCCAACCTTCCATCAGCACCTTTCTGTACCTTCTGAATCTTACACTTCAGCGCGCAATTCTCCTTTGCCTGCCACTGGTAGACAAACATGTTGACTCCCTCGAAATAAAGGGGTGCATCGGGCTTACCCTGATAGAGCACCAGACTGGAAATGTTAAACTGACCGGCATTCAGGTCGGGCGTAGCCAAATAAGGATGCTGTGCAATGCTATTATCAGGATTAGCCAGCGACATCATCGTTTCAAAGTCACCACCCTCAACGCCACAATAGATGTAGGCATTTTCGAAGTTCTTCGTGCCAGTTTTTTCATCATAATTCATCAGACCCCACTGGAAAGGAGCCGACAGGTTGCCCTCGTTGCCGCCGATGAGCTTGGGAGCTGCGTATACTTCACTCTTCAGCGGAGCAACGAAGTTGCGTGTATCAGCGGTGATGGTGTTGGCAACCTCAAAACCCTGAGTTGCAGTGTTGTAATTCAACTGATCCATAGACCACTGCCATGAATTGGCGAAATCAGAGGTAAGATTACTGAAGTTGCTGTTGGCAAAGGCAGGAAGCATGGAATACATGGCAGTGTAATACTGTCCCTGAGAATCGAATGTAGAATTCAGATAAAGACCAGTGGGCTGATAGTACACCTTGGGGGCCTGTCCGGGAAGAGAGTAGCTGACATTCTCGTAGTCAGCATAAGAACCCTGATAGGTACCACCCTTGCTAACCGGTGTAAAATTAACATCGAACTTAGAATCAGAGAACGAGCCATAGGAGATGCTCTCGCCATTAACAGTAGTCAGTGAACCATCCTCGCCAAGGGTCATCCTAATGCTCATATCGTCCGAGGCCCAGCTGAAGATGAATACGTACTCGCCATCCTCCTCACTGCTCAGCACCATCTGCGGCTCAACAATGATGGTGTTGCCATCCTGAATATACTCAACGGGAATGGCCTCAACACCTTCAAAGGGGCTGGGAATAACGTTAATGAGATAGGAATCGCCCTCTTCTGACATATAGGGTACCATGGTCCAGGTATCGATTGAATTAGGGTCGTCCTGATCAAAATAATTATGTCCTTGAGCCATGTATGACTCCTGCAGCTCGCCAACCTTGCGAGGAGCGGCTGATACAACAGCCTCATTCACCAGATTGAGTCTATCATTCAGGCGCGGCTTGGCAATGAGATCCTTCTGGGCAGGAACGGCAGCACGCTGCAGCATCGGAGCCTCCTTGATGGTGAGCATGCTGGGAGCCTGCTTCATTTCCTTTTTCACTAAGGGTGTCTGCACCCGTGTCTGACGGGTCATGTTGCTGCGCTTAGCTGTAACTATCTGCGCACTGACCGATGCCGTCATCAAAGCGGCCATCGTAAAGAGAAAAAATCTTTTCATAATCATTATTTATTTTAGTAGCACTTTAATTCAACTTAAACGTCATACTGCCGTCACTTGAAGTGTAGGTGGCACTGGAGGGCTGGAAATAGTTATTGGGAGTGACCTTATAGTTACCGCTGATGGTAGCAGCAAACTGGTGCATCAGATCAAGGATTTCAGCACCGCCACGGTTGACAATGACCTGTAGGTTGTTGTCAGCGGCAGCGTCCTCCGGACAGTTGATAACCACCTCGCCCAATGACTTCCTGGTAAAGGTCATAGACAATCCTGCCATATTAGTCCTCGTCTTGGCCTTATTCGTATAGAACTGGAGGACAAGACCATAGACCGACTGTGCGCTAGTGGTGCGCCCAATGCCAATGCCGGCATAGCTGTAGTTAGCATTATACTTAGTCAGCTCGTTGCTAATCTTTTCAAGGATAAGTACCTGCTCAGGAGTGTACATGGACGCGTCAAAAGGCCAGACGGCTGTGCGCGACAAAAGATAGTTGTCCCAGCATGAGATGACGCGCACGCTGTCGTTCTCAGAAACAAGACAGGTGCTGTCCTGTGCCATGGTGAACTCCTGGAAGGTGGTTCCGTTGATGTTGTTCTTGCGGTGGAGGCGGAATCCGTTAGGAGTAAACACGCAGTTGATGGTGGTCGGGAACAGCGGGTCGTTGATACGCTCACAATAGGTGATGACACCGCTGCGCAGACCTTTGAAATAGAGCGTGTCAGTGCCATTAGTCACATAGTAGTTGGTGATGGCCGCCGTAGCGAAGCTGGCTTTGGCAGCTGCCGAGGCATCAATATAGTCCTGCCAGCTCTCCGTGGGGCACGGAACCATGCGGACGATGGCACCGTAGCGCTCGCCGCGCAGCAGAATCTCGTCCTTGCTGTAGGAGGTGACCACGAGATTATGGTCGCCGTGCATGCCCTCGCCGTCCTTGACCAGCACACGTGGGGCCTGTTTGTAGTCGACGGGGTCGATGAAGGGGGTCAGAATCTCGTTCCATGTGTTGAAGGCCAGCACGGGGCCGTCCTCGCGCAGCATCTGATAGAGCGACGTTGCCTCGGTGTACTTGTTGGCGTTGCCATCGCGCAGGTAGCGGTGGTTGCTGCCCATCGTCACCTTGCCGTTCTGGTCGAAACGGGCCAGGAGGTTGAAGCCCTCCACCTCGTTCATGCCAGTGAAGTACTGCATGACCCATCCGTTGGGAGCATCAACAAGAATCTTCTGAATGTCGGTCGTGGCCTGCTCAATGCGCAGGGCGGCGGGCTGGTCGAAGTAGTCCTCGTCCTCGAAGCTGCAGGAGGTGAGGGCTGTGGCAGCGCCTAAGCCTACGAGGAAAGCGAAGGACAGCTTACTGAAATATGTTGTCTTCATGATTGTCATAGTCTAAACTAAATCCAAATCTCAATTCTCAAATCTCAATTCTCAAATCACTCTAAGCCGTAGACCTTGACCTGTCCGCTCTTGAGCCATTCGTTGATGTGGTCCTGACGGTAGCGCACCTCTTCGCGCAGCTCGTAGGCGTGCAGGCCCCAACGGTCGGTATACCACTCGGTGGCAATGTCAATCTTCTTCAGCAGGGCGTTGATGCCCTCCACGGCGTCGGCAGTGGTGTAAGGCAGCCAGTTGAGGAACTCGCTGAACGACTTGAACTCGCGGAAGAACGTGTACTTGTACTTGGGCACATCGGCACCCGACTTAGAGTTGTAGGCCGTCGTGGTGTTCAGGTGCTGCTCGATGACGTAGGTGGTGTCCACGTCGTACTCGTTGGTGTTCTCGTTGAACACGTGGGTCTGCTTGTGCAGACGGATGTGCTGCCAGGGCTGTGAAGCGGCGTCGAAGTCGCGCACGCCGAGCGAGTCGATGAGCGTGGTGAGTGCCTCCTTGTCGCCCTGACGCAGGCCCCTGAGGGCGGCGCTGCACAGACGGTTCATCCAACGCTCGTCGGTGTCGGTGATGATGCACGAGAGGGTCTCGACGAAGTCCTCGTAGGTGGCGCTGGAGCCATAGTGGGTGACATAGCCCAGCTGATGGGTGACGACGCTGTCACGTTCCTGCCACGTCATGGGGTCGTAGGTGCTCGACGTCACCTGACCGAAAGCCACGGGGTAAGCCTTGGTCTGGTGCAGGATGTGCGAGAACTCGTGGTGCATGGTGTGGAAGTAACGCTCGTTGAGCACCATGATGTCGTTGGAGTCATACTGCACGTCGGGTGAGTAGGCACGCATCTCGTTGACGTTGTAGAGCGTAATCTTCACGCCGCCGGCAGCGGTGCCGAGCACCTCGGTGCCAGTGGTGGCATTGTAGCCCGAGGAACCGATGAAGTGGAAGATGCGGGGACCGTAGAGCTTCATGAACTCATCGCCGGCATACTTCGTGTAGACATCGTAGAAGAGGTAGCGAATCATCTGAGCCAGGAGCTGCGAGCGGTTGTAGTCGGCCGGTGCAAGCTGGAAGCTGAGGTCGCTGGCGGGATAGTTGAACTGGTACTGCACCTCGACATTGTAGGGCTTGACAAAGTTGTCGTAGAGCCACTGGTCGAAGGGTGCCGTGGCCTTGGTGGTGTCAACGGCAGGCACGGTGGTGTCGAAGATGCTGTCGGTGAGGTCGTCCTCAGAGCGGCATGAGGTGAAGGCAGCCACGAGGGTGACGACGGTGAGCAGTGATAATATCTTTTTCATCTCTTTCTTGCGTACATGATTATTACTTCAGTTGGAAGGTAGCATAGGAGGGGCGATCCATATAGCTGTCCTGGTTGACGCTGTAGGGATTGCTGCGGTCGGTGCTGGGATAGCCGGCGTTGATGACGTTGGTAGGAATCTGCAGCACACGGCGCGGGTCGTTCCACTTCAGCCAGTCGTGGTGCACCTCGTCCTCCAAGGGACTGCGGTAGGCATGATGGACGGTGATGCCGTAGCGCTTGATGTCAAACCAGCGCAGGCCCTCGTACATGTTCTCGATGCGACGGAAGTGGAGGACGCAGTGCAGGACGCGCATCTCCTCGTCAGTGAGCTGCTTGAACTCAGGACTCATGTCCTGCATGTGCAGGTCGCTGATGAAGATGTTCTCAGCAGGCGTGCCACTGTACTTGGCATC
>Ga0310691_10003057_pt1 | contig 20783 bp, 13 predicted proteins | sample 176DNAGHGlowgp2_FD_203887 | JGI IMG/M metagenome (GOLD analysis project Ga0310691, IMG submission 203887) | Sheep rumen microbial communities from Palmerston North, Manawatu-Wanganui, New Zealand - 1766 DNA GHGlow gp2 (v2) (version 2) | ecosystem: Host-associated > Mammals > Digestive system >...
CAGTGGCGGGTCAGTGGCCCAAAACTGGCGGTGGGTAGACCCGCGCATTGGCAGCGTGGGGGTGGGGCGCACGTTTCCGGGGCCGAGCATGCCCTTCGGCATGGTGAAGCCAGGCCCCGACTGCGGGGTGCTGCCCAATGCGGGATGGGCGCCGATGCCTGAGGCCGTCGTGGGATTCTCGCAGACACACGTCAGCGGTACTGGTGGCGGGCAGAAGTATGGCAATATTCTCCTCCAGCCGTTGTATGGTGAGCGGATGCCCGTCAGCACCTATGAGGGCTTCCCCCAGCGGCGCTTGGAAGAGACTGTCGCACTGGGCTACTACGCCACCACCTTCGATAGTGGCATCCGCACAGAAATAACCACCTCCGAGCGCTGTGCCCACTACCGCTTTCACTACCCCGGCAGTCCATTGCTGCTCGTCGACCCGACCCATTTCCTGGGCAAGGACAGTATTCCCAACAAGCGTGAGCGGCAGCAGTTCGTGGCCAGTGCCGTCCGTGCCGTCGGCAGCCATGAGGTGTGTGGCTATAGCACCGTGCGCGGTGGCTGGAACAACGGCGATGCCTACACCGTCTTTTTCTGCCTGCTGGCCGACAAGCCTTTTCATGCAGAACCGTCGGGAGGCGCCAACCGCTCTGCCTTGTTGTCCTTTGCCCCTGCCGACACCCTTGTCGGCGTGAAGGTGGGCATCAGCTACGTCAGCGAGGAGCAGGCGCGGAGGAATATCGATTCCGTTGGCTTCGACGAGCAGCTCTGCCGGCTGCGCCAAGCCTGGGAAGAGCAGCTGGCGAAGATCGATGTCGGCGGTACTGAGCAGCAGCGGCGCATGTTCTACACCGCTCTCTACCACACCATGCTCATGCCTGTCTGCAAGACGGGCGAGAACCCCAACTGGGAGGGTGGCGACTACTACGACGACTACTACGCCATCTGGGACACCTACCGCACTTCATCACCCCTGCTCACCCTCTTGTGCCCCGACCGCCAGGTGGCCATGGTGCGCTCGCTGCTCGCCATCTATCAGCACGACGGCTACCTGCCTGATGCCCGCAGTGGCGACTGCAACGGTCGCACGCAGGGCGGCAGCAATGCCGAAGTGGTCATTGCCGATGCCTTCGCCAAGGGCCTGGGCAGGTCCGTGGGCGGCGGTTCCCCGCCATCGTTTCCTTCGCAGGCGTCCGTGGGCGGCGGTTCCCCGCCATCGTTTCCTTCGCAGGCGTCCGTGGGCGGCGGTTCCCCCGCCGCCATCGACTACTCCTTAGCCCTTGAAGCCATGGTGAAAGACGCTGAGGCAGACCCCGGCAACGACCACGAGAAGCACGGGCGCGGCGGCCTGACGGAGTACAAGCAGTTGGGCTACATACCCTACGGCATTCCCCGTGCCGGCACACGCACCGTTGAGTACGCCTTCTGCGACTGGTGTCTGGCGCAGGTGGCGAAGGGGCTGGGCCGCCACGACCTCTACGCGAAATACATGGAGCGGTCGGCGAACTGGAAAAACCTCTGGCGCGGCGACTACCTGTGGGACGACGTGCGGGGCTACATCATGCCCCGCGACAGCCAGGGCCGCTGGCTCGACTCCGTGCCCTGGGGCCACTCGAAGGTCTTCCACCCCCAGATTCCCTATACTCCCGTGACGAAGGTGGCTCCGTGGTATCTGCCCTGGTGGGACACGTTCTTCTACGAGGCCCTCTCAGCAGAGTACTCGCTCAGCATCCCCCACGATGTGCCAGGGCTTATCAAGGCTTGTGGAGGCGAGGAGTCTTTCCGTCGGCGCCTCGACCTCTTCTTCGAGCGTGGCCGCTATAATGTGGGCAACGAGCCGTCGTTTCTCACCCCCTGTCTCTACCACTGGATAGGGCGTCCCGACCTGAGCACACGGCGCATACACCAGATAATCGGCAGCAACTACAGCGACCGCCCCGACGGCCTGCCCGGCAACGACGACTCCGGCGCGATGTCGTCGTGGCTGGCTTTCCACCTCATGGGGCTTTACCCACTGGCAGGCACCGACACCTATCTGCTGACGCTGCCGCTGCTGCCCGAATACACCTTCACCCTCAGCAATGGCCGCACGCTCCACGTCAGCCGACAGGGCGAGGGCGACAGCTTCAGAAGTGTCCTGTTCAACAGGCGTCAGCTGACCGATGCCCGCATCACCCACAGCGAGCTGATGGAGGGAGGTGAGATAGTCTTCACCTCATACCTCACCCCCGACAGCCTCACCCCCGGCCCCATTCGGAGAGAGGCCGGGGGTGAGGCTATCCCCCTCTCCATTCGGAGAGGGGCTGTGGGTGAGGCTGTTGAGGGCGAGGTGTTCTTCACCCTTAACCGCCAGCACCGCACGTGGCCGCTGGCCTTTGACTGGCAGGGTGACACGTTGCGCGTGCAGTGTAAGCAGACACAATACTATATGAACCGTCAGGAGGTGGACCACGCCACGGGTTTCTGCTGGCAGCATCCGCAGAACGACGGCACGGTCTATCACCACGTGCAGGGCACCTTCCTCTTTATCTCGCGCGATGCCTGGCAGCACCTGCAGCGCCATGGCTGGTTTGTCTACGACGGCATCACCTGGCGACGCCAAGCCGACGGGCATGTGAAAGCCGACATCGACGGCACGGAGATGTGGCTCGCTGAGGCCGGCGGCTTCGCCTTGGTGACGGAACTGCGTGGTAACCCCCTGGGCATTGACTGGAAAATACTTCATTATGACAAGAAATAGCATCCTTCTACTGCTGGCCCTCCTTGGTGTTCTTTTCGCCAAGGCACAGCCCTTCTCGCCTGAACGGACGGGCGGCGTTTATTATGCCTATGCCGTTGCCGACGCGCAGCGCATTGATATGCCCGATGGCTACACACCTTTCTACATTTCACACTACGGGCGGCATGGCTCTCGCTGGCTGCCCACCGAGAGCCGCTACCACTGGGTGATGAGCCATTTCGGTGACGACCGTAACCTGACACCTTTGGGGCGCGACGTGAAGCGGCGGCTGAAGAAGATATGCAAGAATGTGGAGGGTAATGGCGGACAGCTGACTCCCTTAGGCAAAAGGCAGCATCGCGACATTGCCCGCCGCATGGCGGCCAACTACCCCGAGGTGTTCAGTGACCAGCCCTCAGCGGCGGAGGGGAGTCTGCGCGTGAGGGCCCGCTCGACGGTTGTTCCCCGTTGTCGCGCCTCCATGCTGGCCTTCCTCGACGCCCTGCCCTGCAAGGGGGTGGCTGGCGAGACAAGCCCCGCCTTCATGTACTATATGAATCATGAGTCGGACGAGCTGAAGGCCTACTCCTCGCGCGTCAGAGGACGGGCAAACATTAGCCCCGACCGCTTTGTCAATGCCTTGTTCCGGCAGTCGCCCTTCAATGGCAACCGCAACACAGCCCTTCGTCTGCTCAGTGAGATGCACACCATTGCCAGTGACATGCAGGACGTGCCACTCAGCATCTCCCTTTGGGACATCTTCACCCGAGAGGAGATGCTGGCAGTACATGCTGCCAACGACGAGCGCATGACGCTCTGCAACGGCGACACCCCCCTGAACTTCGGTATTGCTGCCCGCTCCTCCGTAGCCCTGTGGCAGAACATTGTGGAAGAGGCCGACAGCATGATTGCCTCAGGAGGCCATGGTGCCAGCCTGCGCTTCGGCCACGACACCGCCCTCTTCCGCCTGCTCACCCTCCTGCGAATGGACCTTCCCGGAGAGAGCATGGAAGACATCGTGCCCATGGCCGCAAACCTGCAGATGGTCTTCCTTAGGAAAGCAAGCGGAGAGCAGCAAGTGGAAGGCAGCGAGAAGGATTCAGACTCTGTCTTGGTGTCATTCCTCCACAACGAGCAACCCCGTCCGCTGGCTCTTCTCCCTCCTCTCTCCTCTTCTCCCTCCTCCTTCTTCTACCTTTGGGCCGACGTGAAACGGGCTGTGGCAGCTCGCATCCATGAGTTGGAGCACCAGCGGCAGCTGAGTGCACTGAGCACCATGGTGGGTACCGACCAGGCCAACACCCGCACGGCCGGACTCTTCGGCAAGGGGTCGGAAGAGAAGGGGCAGACACTGCCCGCCGTGCTGGTGCCCCACGGCCAGACCTTCTGGACGGCGCAGACGCAGCCTACGGAGCAGAAGTGCATAGCTCCCTACTACTATCGCGACACGCTCTTCTATGGCTTCCGAGCCAGCCACTGGCTGGTGGGCGGCTGCACCCAGGACTACGGGTCGTTTACCGTGAGCGTGAAGGATGGGGCTGGCAGCGCCACTGCCGAGGGAACGCCCTTCAACCACCAGCAGGAGCTCTCTCATCCTCACTATTATGCTGTCAGTCTGCCACAAGAGCATGTGCGCTTGGAGCTGACGGCCTTGAGCCATTGTGCCATGCTGCGCGTCATGCCAAGGAGAGACGGGCTGCTGACCATCGTTGTCCGTGCCAACAGCGACGAGCATGAAGGAGGAGTAAGTCTCGACGCTCGCCGCCGCCAGGTCTACGGTTTCAACCCCGTCCACCGCATCTATCAGGGATGGGGTGAGCGGGCAGGCTTCAGCGGACACTTCCTCTTGGAGTATGCCGACAGCCTTGTGGGCAGCGAGTCCCTCGACCAGGCCGTCAGCCTCACCTTTATGGGGCGGAGAGACCAGCCCGTCGTACTGAAGATGGCCACGTCGTTCACCAGTCGTGAGGGGGCAGAGCGTAACCTTCGGGCTGAGGGCAACACCACCTTCGAGCAGATGATGGAGCAGTGCGCCAACCGCTGGATGGAGCGCTTCCACGCCATCGATGTCTGCGACCCCGACACTGCCCGTGTCAACCAATTCTACGGTGCCCTCTATCGCGCTTCCTTCCTCCCCCGTGAGATGAGCGATGCCGACGGCTGCTATCCGCTCTTCGCAGGCCGGACTAATAGCCAGGCTAACCCGTCTGGCTCCATCCGCTATGGTGACTTCTCCATGTGGGACACCTACCGCGCCCAGCATCCGCTGCTCTGCATCATAGCCCCTGAGCAGACGGCCCAGATGATGCAGTCGCTCGTTGGCATGGCCGACGAGGGCGGCTGGCTGCCCATCTTCCCCTGCTGGAACAGTTATACCGCCGCCATGATCGGCGACCACTGCTCGTCGGTGCTGGCCGATGCCTATGTGAAGGACATTCGCGGCTTCGACGCTCCGAAGGCCTACAGGTATATGCGGCGCAACGCTTTCGAGCAGCCCGCCACCTACAAGGAGTATGAGAACGGCATGGGCCGCCGGGCATTGGCAAGCTATCTGAAGTGGGGCTACATACCTTTGGAAGACTCGGTGAAAGAGGCTTTCCACCAGCAGGAGCAGACCAGCCGCACGCTTGAGTATGCCTACGACGACTTTTGCGTGGCACAGATGGCACAAGCCCTCGACAGCGATGGCGGCGTACAGCCCGTGCCCTCCTATAGTGCCGACTACGACGAGCTGATGCGCCGCTCGGAGAATTGGCGCAACGTTATCAATCCCTTGACAGGCTACGCCGACGGGCGCCATGCTCCACTGCCCGCCAAGAAGAAAGGCCGGACGGCATCTAAACAGGGAGCGTGGCTCGGCAACCAGGACGTGGTGAGCCGCCAGCCCTACATCACCGAGGGTGCCACCTGCCACTATACGTGGTATGTGCCGCAGAACATTCCAGGACTCATCGCGCTCATGGGTGGCGAGGAACCCTTTGTCGAGAAGCTCGACTCGATGTTCACCCAGGGCCGCTACTGGCACGGCAACGAGCCGTGCCACCAGGTGGCATGGCTCTACTCCTTGGCCGGACACCCGGAGAAGACCGTACAGCGCGTAGGCCATATCCTTCAGACAGAGTATAACGACAGCCCCGGCGGCCTCTCCGGCAACGACGATGCCGGGCAGATGTCCGCTTGGCAGGTGTTTGCCTCGCTGGGCTTCTACCCCGTCTGTCCTGCCACGCCACAATATGTGCTTGGCGGCTCACGCTTCCAGCAAGTCACGCTCAACCAGCCTGGTCGTAAGCCCTTCGTTATCCGCTGTTCGCCCGACGGTCAGTATCGCTTGAACGGACAGCCGCTGCAAAACGGCTATACCATCAGCCACGCCGACCTGCTGCGGGGCGGCGAGCTGCTGCTGCCTGCCATGTAGTGGGAAGGTATTACAATTTCCGAACAGTCAGCTATCCACCGCCTTGAACGTTAAAAAAAGACAAGGGGCGGCAAATATTTTCCGCTTCGCGTCGCTGTCTTCAATCTTTTTAGTATCTTTGCACTCAGCTAATCGAACAAACAGGAAATGAAGACAAACTATGAACTTCGCTATGCGGCACATCCCGATGATGCCCGCCATTACGACACGGCCCGTCTGCGCCGCGACTTCCTCATTGAGACGCTCTTTGTGGCCGACGAGGTGCAGATGGTCTACTCCATGTACGACCGCATGGTTGTTGGCGGCGCGATGCCCCGTCAGGAGGAGCTGACCTTAGAAGCCATCGACCCGCTGAAGGCCCCCTTCTTCACCACCCGCCGCGAAGTGGGCATCTTTAACGTCGGCGGGCCGGGCATCGTCGTCGTTGGCGGCGAAACGTTCACCCTCGACTACAAGGAAGCCCTCTATGTGGGCCGTGGCGACCGCGAGGTGCGCTTCTGCTCGAAAGATGCTGCCAAGCCCGCCAAGTTCTACTTCAACTCGTGCACTGCCCACCAGGCATTTCCCTGCCGGAAGGTGACGAAGCAGCAGGCCGTGGTGGCCCACATGGGCAGCCTGGAGATGTCGAATGAGCGCAACATCAACAAGATGCTCGTCAACCAGGTGCTGCCCACCTGCCAGCTGCAGATGGGCATGACCGAGCTGGCCACGGGCAGCGTGTGGAACACCATGCCCGCACATACCCACAGCCGCCGCATGGAGGCCTACTTCTACTTCGAGCTGCCCCAAGACCAGGCCGTCTGCCACTTCATGGGCGAGCCGCAGGAAACACGCCACATCTGGATGCGAGGCGAACAGGCCGTCCTCTCGCCCGAATGGAGCATCCACAGTGCCGCTGCCACCCACAACTACACCTTCATCTGGGGCATGGGCGGCGAGAACCTCGACTATGGCGACCAAGACTTCTCGCAAATCTGCGATTTGCGATGAGGGGTTGATGGAGTTGCTGGAGTTCAGACATTAGATTATAAAAATAATTGATATGATGCCGACATTCTCTCACGAGATTTGGATTATATTACCGGTGAACATTATTCTCAATCGTTTTACTCAATAGAAGAGGCAAGTTAATTATTGACAGCTAAAAACAAAACAATTATGACAAATTTATTTTCTTTAGAAGGTAAGAACGCCTGGATTACCGGCGCTTCTTACGGCATTGGCTTCAACATTGCCAAGGCATTTGTTGCAGCAGGTATCAAGAACATCATCTTCAACGACATCAACGAGGCAGCCCTGCAGCGCGGACTTGACAACTACAAGGAGGCCGGCATTGAGAACGTGAAGGGCTATGTTTGCGACGTCACCGACGAGGTGGCCGTGAAAGCCCTTGTGGAGAAGATACACGAGGAGGTGGGACAGATTGACATCCTGGTGAACAACGCCGGCATCATCAAGCGCATCCCCATGCACGAAATGAAGCGCCAGGAGTTCCAGCAGGTCATCGACATCGACCTCGTCGGACCGTTCATCTGCTCCAGTGCCGTCATCCCTGAAATGATGGAGCGCAAGGAGGGCAAAATCATCAACATCTGCTCGATGATGAGCGAGCTGGGCCGCGAGACCGTCTCAGCATACGCTGCCGCCAAGGGTGGCCTGAAGATGCTCACTCGCAACATCTGCTCGGAGTATGGCGAATACAACATCCAGTGCAACGGCATCGGCCCGGGCTACATTGCCACTCCTCAGACAGCTCCGCTGCGCGAGCGTCAGCCCGATGGCAGCCGCCATCCATTCGATAGCTTCATCTGCGCCAAGACGCCTGCAGGCCGTTGGCTCGAACCCTCTGAGCTGGGTGGCCCCGCAGTCTTCCTGGCCTCTCACGCCAGCGATGCCGTCAACGGCCATATACTCTATGTCGACGGTGGCATCCTCGCCTACATCGGCAAGCAGCCTAAGTAAGTTGGTTACTTCAGTAGAATTATAAAAAAGACAACTTTGGACAACTTTGGACAATTCGATGCTGGATAATAGCAGAAAAAGTTGTCCTGAGTTGTCCAAAGTTGTCTTCTGTTCTAAATGAACTCCTTCGCATCATCTTACAAGTGTTTCAGCCGCCTCATCAGCAGGCCGACGGCGTTGCCAAGGCAGACGCCAAGGGTGTTAGCCGCGAAGTCGAGCCACTCCCCGGAGCGGGTGGTGGTGGCGTAGGCCTGTAGCAGCTCGATGACGCCGCTCATCGCAATGGGGCCGAGGAAGGCAAAGAGGAAGAGCTTCCACGCCACGAGCACGCGATGGTGGCGCAGATATTCCCACCAGATGACGCTCGTAGTGCCGCCATACATGACAAGGTGCGTCCATTTGTCAATGAACGGCACATCGGCCATCGGCATCTCTGGCATGTCAATCATCAGGCAGAGATACCAGACGAGGGCCACGCAGAGCAGCGACAGCGGATAGTGGCTTACGAGGTGGCGGAATAACTTCATCATCAGGAGCGAACCGTCTTGCTTGTCATTTCATCATGATTCTTCCCTGCTCGTCTATGCGGGCCTGGCTCTGCGGAACGTCGGCCTCGGTGAGCTGCTTCATCTCCTTGACCACAGCTCCCGTCTTGTCCGTCCGCGGGCCGATGCCGCGTGTCTGTATGAAGGGGTATATCTGTCCAGAGAAGAATTGTCCGGTCTTCGGGTCAATCTTTATTTCCACTAAGGGGGCATAGCCCGAAATACCTGTCAGGCTGACGTTATAGGGCGTGCAGAAATTGCCGAGACTGTAGGCAATGAAGCGCCCCTTGTACACCTCGGCGCAGCGCAGCACGTGAGGGCCGTGGCCGTAGACCACGTCGGCGCCATGGTCAATGCAGAAGTGGGCCAGCTGGCGCAGCGCGCCTCGGTTCTCGCCTAAGAAGGTCTCGCTGCCCTGTGGCAGGTGGCTCTTGTCGCGCCCTTCGGCTCCGCCGTGGAACGACACGACGACGAGGTCGCAGCGGCCCGCGAGGTCGTCTACAATGCGGCCCACCGTCTGCAGGTCGGTATGCTTCAGCGTGTAGCTGTTGTGGCCAAAGGCGCAGATGCCAATCTTCTTTCCCTTGCGCTCAACGACGACGCTCTCCGTGCGCCCTTGTATGCCGCTGAACAGGATGCCCTGCTCCCGCAGGCAGCGCTCGGTGCTCTCAATGCCCTCCTGACCGAAGTCGTTGGCGTGGTTGTTGGCCATGCTCATGTAGTCGAAGCCCACCTCCTTCAGGCGGGGGGCATAGCTCGTGGGCGTGCGGAAGCTGTAACTGTTGGGGCCGTTGCCCTTCGTTGAGCGGCCACCGTCGCAGAGTGTACCTTCGAGGTTGCCCACGGCCAGGTCGGCACGCCGCAGCACGTCGCCAGCGTCCTTGAAGAGGTCTTTGCCCTCGTTCTGAGGAAGCATCAGCGAAGGGAAGGTGGTGCCCATCATCACGTCGCCAACCATGGCAATGGTCAGCGTGTCCTGTTGCGCAGCTACGCTGCTAAATGATAAATGACAAAGGATGAATGATAAAAGAAGTTTCTTCATTTCACCCTCCTCACGCCCACATAGCGCTTCTGATAATAGCCTTCGGTCGATTTGCTGATTTTCACGCCATGATTCGTCGAGGCATGGATAAAGGTGAACGTGTCGGTGATGGGGTCGAAGTCGAGCACGATGCCCACATGGCCCACGTTGCGGCCCGAACGGGGCGAGGTGAAGAACACCAGGTCGCCGGCCTGCATCTCGCTGCGCTTGATGGGCTGGTTGATGGCGTACTGCTCGCGCGACGAGGCACCGATGTTAGTGCCCATCTGCCGCTTGTAGACGTAGCTGGTGAAGCCCGAGCAGTCAAAGCTGTTGGGCCCTTTCGAGCCATAGACGTAGCGCGTGCCGATGTGCGAGACGGCCTCGTCGATGATGTTCTCCACCATCAGCTCGTCGTAGTCGAGCGTCTCGCCACCGTTGCGGTAGATAAAGTCGAAGTTGCCTATCTCTTCGTTGTCCATATCGCTGTATTGCAGCAGCTCGTCAACCATGTCGACATTCGACTGCTTAGACTGGCCGAAGGCACTGCCCACGGCAAAACACATCACAGAAAGGACAACCGCAAAATGCTTTCTCATAACTTTCTCTATTAGGTATTGTTCAGGCGGCTTCACCGCCAAATTCGGGCACATTCTTAGCCCCAAAGATTCAATTAGCGGTGCAAAGTTACGAAAAAAAGTCCGTCGGCGGACCACAGTTAAAATCTTTTGTCTACTTTTAACAGTTAACAAGCCTACTCGCTCCTTGTGGCTGTGATTCTTGCTGAAATGTAATTTGTAATTATGTAATTTTGTAATTCCAGCGGTTTTATGCTGCTTCCGAGCGATTTCACACCCTAAAAACACCTCAGGTGTACCATAATAAAAAGAGGAGCGAAAGGCTGTTACACCCTTCGCTCCTCCTTATTTATTTGCCCGTTACCACAGCGGCCCCTTGCCTAAACAACTGGTGGTGGTGAGGGCGGCGATGGCTGCCGTAATAACGGCCCCGATGAAGCGGAGCACCTCTAAGAGCACGCGGCCCTTCATTTTCGACCAGAACGACATGGCTCACCTCCTTTCGGCTTAGGGGTTCTGCGTTCCGTTGTTCACGGGCACGAGGTACTCCTTCTTGTTGTTGGAGAGGATAGCCTCGCCGTTACGGATCTTCTTGGCCAGGTCGGTGTAGTCGATGGTGGCCCCCTCGGTCATCTTCATGCGCACGGTCTCGCCGGTCGACTTCACCAGCAGGCGCACGTTCTTGATGTGCTCGCTGATGTTGAAGCTCTTGGCGTCGGCAGAAGAGTCGCTGGTCACCTCGGCCGAGAAGATGCCCAGGTCGGCAATCTTCACCGGCTGGCCCAGCAGGCACAGCTCCTTGATGCAGCTCACCATGTCGGTGAGGATGCCGGCAATGACGCCGGGGCTGTAGGGCGTGTTGTGCTCGCTCATGTGCTTGGCCAGTTCCTTCACGTCGATGGGCGAAGCGTTCTTCACGCGCCCGTAAATACGGCCGAACTTCGCCGAGTTCTCGTTCTTGTTCTTGTAGAGATTAATCAGAAGCATAGCGTTTTCTCCTTTCTCTCGTTTTTTAGGGTTGATTACTAAGGTTAATTACTCACGTGTCGCTGCCGTGCACTGCATTGACGCTGCAAAAATAGGAAAAAGGGCAGGTCGGCGCAAAGTTTTTTACATATTTTAACACCGAAACCGCCCCTTTCTTCATTTCGCCCGCCGTGCGTGCTTGTTCAAACGGCGTGCGCGTTTGTTCAAACGGCGTGCGCGCTTGTTCACGCGCCCGGCTCTCCTGGCGTTCTGATGCCCGCATCTTCGCGGTCAATATACTCCTCCGTGTTATTGTGGTCTTGCGGTGGTGCCCAGCGGCTGACGATGCCCCGTATGGTTGACGGTGTCGCCCTGCTGCGTGTCGAAGCTGTCGGCCCTGGCCGTGAGCTTGGCCAGCAGGTAGTGGTCGCGGCTGATGGGCGGCTCCTGGCTCTGCCGCAGGGCGGCGTCGCCCGTCAGCTCGGCGTAGAAGGTGTCGGTGCCCGAGGCCAGCGTAAGGCCCAGGCTGTTGAAGGTTTGCTGCTTGCCCTGGCGGTCGGTGTACTGCCGCGCGCGCAGGGGGTGTTGCTGGAGTAGTCTGCAAATCAGTTCCATAGTGTCTGAATGTTTAAATTGTTAATAATCAGTGCATTGCGCCGGGGTTATGACAAATATGACAAAATGACAAATCGTTTTACCCCATGTGCACCTGTGGTGTGAAATTCTTCTTAATTATATTATATATATAATATAATTAAAAGTTGAACCCCCCTTTTTGTATTTGTCATTTTGTCATTTTGTCACAACATGCCAAACGTCGCTTTGCAGTTGCAAAAATACGCCTAAAGTGGTTAACAACAAAAAAAAAATGTTAAACGGCAAAATTGTGCTTCACCACTCGCGCGCGCGTGTGAACAATAATGGCTGCAAAGGTACGAAATATTTCAGAATTTCGCAACGCCAGGCAGCAATAAAAAAGCTACCCGTTTTGCGCCCGCAGGTACACCTAAGGTGTTTTCAAGGTGTAAAATCGCTCGGAAGCAGCATAAAATCGCTGTAATTACAAAATGACAAAATGACAAATTACAAATTACATTTCATAATTGATGACCTATTTGACCACCTATTTGACCACCGTCACCTCGCCCTGCTGCATCGTCAAGTGCGAAATAATAAGCTAATGCATCTTTAGCTCCGGATTTCTCCCCGAAAACTGCTGCAATAATACATATAATTATTCAATTTGCCGCCAGAATGAGGAAAAAATGATAGCAGCCTCTATTTTTTTTACGGTTTTTTTGATTTGATGGATATAAACTGTGAGTGTCACGATGATTTCTGCGGTGGAATGGGGAAAAACGGCTTTTTTGTTGTTTATATGGAAAGAAAACAGTAATTTTGCAGCATGATTCTTGAATGGCTTTTCCCCTTGGCCGGTAGTGGCGGCGTCTTCGGACTCCCGCTGTCGGGGTTGCTTGTTGCCTTGTTGGCAGGCTGGCTGCTCGACCTGCTGCTGGGCGACCCTCGGTGGCTGCCTCATCCTGTGGTGGCTTTTGGGCGGCTCATTGCCTTTGGTGAGCACCGGCTGAACCGGGGCGGCCACCGGCGGCTGAAGGGTGGGGCGTTGGCCGTGGGCCTGGTGCTGCTGGTGTTTGCTGCAGCCATGGCTGTTCGGTGGCTGCTGGCTTATGGTGGCTGCTGGGCGGTGGTGGTGTTCGATGGCGTGGCGGTGTTTTTCTGTCTGGCGGGAACGACCCTTATCCGCGAGGTGCGTGCTGTGTTCGAGGCTCTCGACTGCTCGTTGGACCGGGGGCGGGCGCAGGTGGCACGCATTGTGGGCCGCGACACGCAGCGGCTGTCGGCGCAGGAGGTGCGCACGGCGGCTCTTGAGACGCTGGCTGAGAACCTGAGCGACGGCGTGGTGGCTCCGCTGCTGTGGTTCCTCCTGCTGGGCGCACCGGGCATGTTGGCTTATAAGATGGTGAACACGCTCGACTCGATGGTGGGCTACCGCACGGAGCGCTACCGTCTCTTTGGCACCGTGGCCGCCCGTCAGGACGACGTGGCCAACTTCGTTCCAGCCCGCCTGACGGCCCTCTTGATGATTGTGGGCAGCAGGCTGCTGCCGCGCTCTGCCCGCAGGCTGTCGCTGCCCGCGCAGTGCGCCCATGTATGGAGGTATGGGCCTCAGCATGCCAGCCCCAACAGCGGGTGGCCTGAGGCGGCTCTGTCGTCGGTACTCGACTGTCGCTTCGGTGGTCCTCACGACTATTTCGGCCAGCGTTTCGACAAGCCGTATATTGGCAGCCACGACCGCGAGCTGACTACCGCCGACATGAAGACGGCCGTGCGGGTGAACCGCGCGGCCGAGGTGCTGATGGTGCTGTTGGTGGCCGTGGCTTTCTGCTGCACAGCCCTTTAGTAGCGTTTTGCTATTTCAGTCCAGCTTTCAGTCCGCGTATGACAGCGGAGGTGAAACCGGCGCGCTCCATCTCGTTCAGGCCCTTGATGGTGACACCCTGCGGCGTGGTGACCATGTCGATGGCGGCTTCGGGGTGGAGGCCCGTCTCCTCGAGCAGCTCAATGGCTCCGCGCAGCGTCTGCAGCACCACCTTCTTCGCGTCGTCGGCCTTGAAGCCCAGCTCCACGCCGCCCTCTGAGGCAGCGCGAATGTAGCGCATGGCGTAGGCAATGCCGCAGGAGGCGAGGGTGGTGCCGGCAGCGAGGTGCTCCTCGTCGGTGATGAGGGTGCCGCCCATCTCGTTGTAGATGTCTACCACCGTCTGCGTGTCTTTCTTTGATGCGCTGACGGGCACGATGAACGTCATCGACTGCATCTGCGCGATGGCAATGTTGGGTATGCAGAGGAACAGCGGCGGGCAGTTCAGTCCCAGCCACTCCTCTATGCTCTGCGAGCTGACACCGGCTGCCACGACGATGAGTAGCTGCCGCTGCGGCACGAGCACGGGCTTGATGCCGCGCAGCACCGTCTCGACGAGCCAGGGCTTGACGACGACGACGACGATGTCGGCCTGCTCGGCGGCAGCGGCATTGTCGGTGGTGACGTTGACGCCGCGCCCGGCAAACTTACTGAGCACTGCCTCGTTAGGGTCGCTGACGGTGATGTCTTCGTTCTTGAAATACTGGCCCCGGATGAGGCCCTCTACGGTGGTGCCACCCATGGCACCGGCACCAATGACTGAAATCTTCATAATTTTAACTCTGAAGGCCCACACCCAGCCCCTCTCAAAGGGAGGTTAGACCAGTAAGCGGTAGCAAATTCTTCATTCTTCATTCTTCATTCTTCATTCTTCATTCTTCATTCTTCACTCTTCACTCTTCACTCTTCACTCTCACTGCCTCAGTCTTCTTCCGGCTGCACGCGGATGAGGCGCTCTATGAAGTCGTCGGCATCTTGCTTCGTCAGGCAGAGCGGCGGCAGCAGACGCAGGATGTTCTCCTTGGCAGCCCCGGTGAAGCAGTGCTCGTGGCGTATGAGTGGGCGGCGCACCAACTTGTGGGGCATGTCGAGTTCGATGCCGATCATCAGGCCGCGGCCGCGCACCTCCTTGATGTGGCTGCTGCCGATGTTGCGGATGCCCTCCATGAGGTACTGGCCCACGGTGGCAGCATTCTCCACCAGCCCCTCGTCCTCCATGACGTCAAGGGTGGCCAGGGCGGCGGCACAGGCCAGGTGGTTGCCGCCGAAGGTGGTGCCTAATTGTCCGTAGACGGGCTGGAACTCAGGGCTGATGAGCACGGCACCCATGGGGAAGCCGTTGGCAATGCCCTTGGCCATGGTGATGATGTCGGGCTTGATGCCTAAGTGCTGGTGTGCGAAGAATTTTCCTGAGCGTCCGTAGCCGCACTGTATCTCGTCGGCGATGAGGGGTACGTGGTAGCGCTGGCAGGCGTATGCCAGTTTCTGGGCGAACTCTGGCGTAGCCATCTGTACGCCGCCCACGCCCTGTATGCACTCGAGGATGACGGCAGCGATACCGCCGCGCGACAGCTCTCGAATCCACGGCTCTATGTCGTTCAGCGGGAGGAAGCGTACGTGGTGGTTGTCGTTGATGGGGGCCACAATCTTGCGGTTGTGCGTCACCTCCACGGCCAGGCTGGTGCGTCCGTGGAAGGCCCCCTCGCAGGAGAGCACGCGGGTGTTGCCGGTCTTGAACGATGCCAGCTTCAGGGCGTTCTCGTTGGCCTCAGCACCGCTGTTGATGAGAAACAGCTGGTAGTCGTCGTAGCCGCTGGCGCGTCCTAAGCGCTCGGCCAGTTCCTCCTGCAGGCGGTTCACTACGGAGTTCGAGTAGAAAGCAATCTTGCCCAGCTGCTCCGTCACCTTCTCGATATAGTGGGGATGCGAATGTCCGATACTGATGACGGCATGGCCGCCGTAGAGGTCGAGATACTCCTGCCCCAGGTCGTCCCACACCCGGCAGCCCTTGCCCTTGACAATGTTCACGTCGAAGAGCGGATATACGTCGAATAGCTTCATGGTCGTTTAGTTTTAAAACTGCTGCAAAGGTACAACTTTTCCCGCAAACAGCCAAGGCTTTACGGGAAAAGTTGTTTTGCCGCGAAAGGAATCGGGCGGCAGTCATTCTTGTCCCCTGCTGTAGGCAGGCTGGTCGGTGGGCGTGTCGTTTGGCGTGTCGACGTTGGTTCCTCCGCTGCTGCCTCCGCTATAGGCAGCCTGTCTGACGGTGAAGAGCAGGGTGTCCTTGTTGTTGTTGGCCAGGAAGACGACGTCCATCACGCGGCGTGATGCCTCGAGGTTTGCCGTGCAGGCCACGGTGACGCTGGGCGTCCCGCTGCTATATGGCAGCTGAGCGACGGTGAGCCAAGGTGTGGCGACGGCCTGTGACTGCTTGGTGATGCGGCTGTTAAGGCCTGTCAGGGCGACGGTCTTCTCCGATGCCTCGGCGGGCATGTCGCAGGTCATGGAGAGAAACAGCCCCTGCTCCGAGGGTGTGGGAGGCTGTGGCTGCGGGGTGTAGGGATCGTCGGGGTCGTCGCTTCCACCTCCACAGGCCACCAGTGCGAGGGTGGCTGTGAGGGCTATTGAAAGATACTTCAGTGTTTTCATATATAAGCAGTTCTTCTGTTTTGATGTTTATTCTTTTTTGCTTGCCAGCTTATTTCACCACCACCTTCCGCCCGTTCTGCAGGTAGATGCCGGGCTTTGTGGGTTTCTTCACGCGTCGGCCTTGGAGGTCGGTGAGGGGTGGCGTGGGGCGGGTTTGTTGCGATGGCATCGCAACATACCTGACGGCGTTGGTGCCTTCGCCGTTGATGAGGTAGGCGCGGGCACCGGCTGCCTTTGGCAGGGCGAGCCAGGCGCGGTGGGCCTCGATGCTGAAGGGTGCGCCCTGCTGTGCTCCCCAGAACCAGCCGAAGCTATTGGCGAGCGTGGTGCCTGAGGGGCCGTAGGCCAGCTTGTAGTAGAGGTTGTTGCCGTCGGTGCTGGTTGTGGTGGCCTGGTCGCTGCCGTGGAGCAGGTTGGTGCCGACGGGGGAACCGTCGGCCACACTGGTCAGCGTGTAGGTGGCGGCGCGCTTCTGGCTGGCCTCGATGAGCACGGCGGTGCCTCGGGGCACGATGCCGCCCGTTAGCTCCTGATAGCTGAGGCTGCTGCCGTCAAAGCCGCTGACGATGCTGGCCTTCAGTCCGGCGGGCAGCTGATAGCTCAGCTGCGAGTCGTAGAAGGTGGCATAGCCGGCCTCGGCGACGGCCAGGTTGTAGGTGCTGCCCTGTGGGCTGTCGCCGCTGGTGGTGATGGTCAGCTCAGCCTTCAGGTCTTTCCGCTCATTGTGGCCCACGCGGTCGGTGGCTATGGCGCAGAGGGCGTAGGTGGTGCCCGGCTGGCAGGCGATGCCGACGGGTGAACCGTCGGCCACAGTGGCCGCGGCCTGCCACTCGCCGCCGTTCTTCTGGGCATAGAGGGTGTAGTGGTCTATGCCGCTGGTCTTGTCGTTGCCCTCGATGGTGACGATGAGCTGTCCGTCGCGCTCCTCGGCCTTCGTGACGCGCGACGTCGGGTAGTCGGTGTCGAAGGTGTTCACGTAGGTGTTGGTCGTGATGGGTGCGTTGGCGTCGAAGACAATCGTTGCCTTGTTGCTGATGGTGGAGCCATTGGCAGGGTTCGCCCGGTGCTCGATGGTGAACGCTACGAAGCCCTCGCCGTCGCGGTTGTCGTTGTTGGGCAAGAGGAAGCCCAGGTCGGGGTCGTCAATCTCGGCTCCGTTCTTGTCGAGCGAGAGGAAGGCCCAGCGGGCCACGCCTGTCTCGCGCGAGAACTGCCCGCTGACGCGAACGATGATGTCCTGCCCTTTCACCTTATACTCCACGTCGCGCGTGAACTCCTGCGTCCTGCCCCCTCCCACGACGAGCGTGGTGTCGGCCCAGCCGTAGCTGGTGAACGAGAAGGTCTCGGCATCCAGCTTTGTGAGGTCGAGTGTGTCGGTGATGAACACCTCGTGGGCGGGAGCCGAAGCCGATGCCTTGTTCTCGAAGGTGACGGTGTAGGGCATCTGGTGAATCACGTCGATGTAGTGGGCCTGGTCGTCGGGTCCCCATGGGCCGATCATCTCGTTGGGGTCGTAGCTGCGCACCCCCACCAGATGGCGGTATTTCTTCGATGCTGCCAGGCATCCTGCCACGCTCACCGCATTGCAGATGCCGTTCCAGACCGCTTCTACGGCAGTATGGAGCACCCAGCTTCCGCCCAGGGTGCCTATGTCGACCACCGTTCCGACGCACGAGATGGCAGCCCCGGCAATGTTGGTGACGAGGTTGGCTACAGCCCATGAATGGGTCTCTTTCCATGCCAGACGCACCTTGTCAACGTTGTACACACATCCTACGCCGGGGATGGCGCCAATGGCCGTGTCCTTGAACCAGCCGTAGAAGTACTCTCCGAAACATTCGGCCAGACCACCGTCCCAGCGGTCGTGCACGTTCAGCATGTCGTCCCACTCGTCGCGCTCACGTGCCCTGGTTCGGCTGCCGCTGCCGTCCATCTCGTAGGCTCCCATGGGCTGGCCGCAGCCATAGACCATGTCGATGCCGGCCTCGGTGGCTGTGCCGCCGTTCTTCATGCTCACTCGGAAGGTGAGGTGGTCTTCGCCATTGGGGGCGATGTAGGGAATGTTGAGCAGGAAGCCCCGCATGGGGCCGTATTGCGGCGTGTTGATGACCACGCCCTTCTCGCCCTCCTTGAAGAGGTCGCGCACCTCCTGCGGAATGTCCTCGCCATAGCACTCTATGGGGAAGTCGAACGATACGTCAACCAGCCCGTCGTTGTCGCTGATGAAGAGGAAGAATGGAATGTTGTAGGCGGCCACATTGCTGCGGTTGGCCAGGTCGATGCTGTATTGCTGGTACTTTCCCCAGAGCATCCTGTCGCGTCCGCTCACTTCCACCCATACGTCGGGATAGCCGTCGCCCTTGAGCAGCTCGAAGCCGTTCTTCAGCGTGTCGCTGCCCACGATGACGTCGTAGCGGCCCAGCTGAGCCTCGCGCATGTCGAACTGTGCCTCGGCCAGGTCGTCGGCCGAGGTGACCTTGCTGGAGTTGTAGTCGCGGTCAACGAGCCACTTGCCTTCAATCTCCAGCGTTCCCTGCTTCAGCACCACCTTCGGCTGACGGCTGTAGGTCAGCTCGTAGCCGCCCTGTATGCGCAGGCGCACGGCATCGCTGGGCGCCGCCTCGGCGGGGAACACGCGGCTCAGTCCACCCACCACGATGCTCTGCTGCGTGGCCACATAGGCGTTGGTGGTCTTGCCGTCGCCCTTGGCTATCATCCAGTAGTTGTACTGGCCGGGGTGGCCGCCCACGTCCTGCTGTTCGTGCTGCTTCTTACTGGTGCTGTACTTGTCCGTGCGGTCCAGGTTCCAGGGGTCGGGCTTGATCCACTGGTAGGCCTGGCCGTCCTTGGTCATGTCGGTCATATAGACGTAGCGGCCCGTGAGGTCCTTGGTCAGCGTGAACTCGGGATGCGGCGGGCGGATGCCGTCATACGCCTTCAGGTCGTTCGGCAAGAGCGGCGCCGGGTCGTTGTGGTACTGGCTCTGGTCTTGCAGCGAGCCGTCGAAGGTGAGCAGCAGGCGGCAGTCCTTGTCCTTGGCGTCGGGCTTGCCGTAGATGTGCTGCATGATCTCTTCGTGGGTGAGGGCGCGGCTGTAGAGGGCGAAGTTATCTACGTAGGTCTCGTTGACATGATAGTCGCCAACTTGGTTGGGGCCGATGACGATGGGGTTGTTGCCCATGACGATGAGGCCGCGCTCGGTATTGGTGCCCAGGAGCAAGCCGTCGATGTAGAAGCGGATGTTGTCCTTCTCCACCCGCGAGTCGTAGGTCAGGGCCAGGTGGTGCCACGTGCCCGTCTCGGTGATGCGGTAGCGCCACTGGTCCCACACCTCCTTGCCCTTGGCATCCACCGAGAGGTCGGTGCTGAGGCCGGCGTAGAAGGAATAGCCTTGATTGCCGTCCTCGTGGGCCTCTATGTACCATCCGCCACGATAGACGGAGCCACCATGATTAGAGCTGGAATTGCTGAGGGCAACAATTTCGTGAGTGCCTCCGCTACGCTTGTCGATGCGTACCCAGCACTCCACGGTCATGGCCTCGCGCGTTTCCATGATGCTGGGCGTCATGGGGATGGTGACTTTATTGAGCGGATAGTCAAGGATGCGCGTCTCGGGCACGGATATGTCGAGCGCCATCTCCTGGCCCGTGGTGGCGGGGGCGGGGTCGTTGCGCCGATAGACGATGTTCCAGAAGTAGGGGTCGAAAGGCTTGTAGGGAGCCTGATAGTTCATCAGCCAGTGCTCGGTGCCCTCGCTGTCGAGGCGCACGCTAAGCGAGTAGTTGTTGCTGCGGCCCCCATAGCACGACTCGTCGCCTAAGGCCAGGTTGCGGTGGACGGTGCGGAAGCCGTCCTTCGACTCCACCAACAGGTTGCGGCAGCCAGTCATATAGACGTGCTGGCCCGTGGGGTCGTCGGGGGCAATGTATAAGTCGTAGAAATTGGCGTAGCCGTCATAGCGACCATCCCAGTAGCAGCGACGCTGGATGTCCCAGGTCTTGCCGCCGTCGTGCGAGTGGTACATCAGCGGGCCGTTGGGAGTCTGCAGCACATAGATGTTATCGCCCTTGGCGGCGATGGCTCCCCCGGTGCCTTTCGATTCGGGCAGGTACATGGCCTTGGTCCACGTCTTGCCGAAGTCGGTGCTGCGGCGGAAGATGGTGTGTGCGCGGTCGTTGGTGGGTGAAGGATCCCCCAAGTCCTCGGCACAGCCGCGGAAGATGACGTTGATGACGTCGCCCTCAAGGGTCATCTGGGCGTGGTAGTTGAAGGAGGCACCGTTGAAGCCCTTCATATATTCCAGCGAGCACCACGAGGTCTCGTCCTTCACCAGTGGCGCAATGTTCTGCGTGGTGATGGTCTCACCGCCGTCGGTAGAGGTGGAGACATAGACGTTGCCCCACCACATGTTATAGTACCAGTACATGTCGTTGCCCAGCACGGCCCATTGGCGGCCCGACACCTTCAGGTCCACCAGCTCCTGGGTGGTGTCAATCA
>Ga0310691_10003061_pt1 | contig 20772 bp, 10 predicted proteins | sample 176DNAGHGlowgp2_FD_203887 | JGI IMG/M metagenome (GOLD analysis project Ga0310691, IMG submission 203887) | Sheep rumen microbial communities from Palmerston North, Manawatu-Wanganui, New Zealand - 1766 DNA GHGlow gp2 (v2) (version 2) | ecosystem: Host-associated > Mammals > Digestive system >...
GATGCAGTCGAGAGCGTCGTCGATGCCCTTCAGTGCGGGAGCGAAACCGCCCTCGTCACCTACTGCGGTGGAGCATCCGCGGCCCTTGAGGACCTTCTGCAGGGCGTGGAAAACCTCAGCGCCCATGCGGACGGCCTCGGCCTCGTTCTGAGCGCCTACGGGACGGATCATGAATTCCTGGAAAGCGATGGGAGCGTCGGAGTGTGCACCGCCGTTGATGATGTTCATCATGGGAACGGGGAGTACATAGGTGTTGGTGCCGCCGATATACCTGTAAAGAGGAATGTCGAGGTAGTTTGCCGCTGCGTGAGCGACTGCGAGGCTGACGCCGAGGATGGCGTTTGCGCCGAGCTTGCTCTTGGTAGGGGTGCCGTCGAGCTCGATCATGGTCTTGTCGATGGACCTCTGCTCGAGGGCGGACATGCCGATGATGGCGGGAGCGATGATGTCGTTGACATTGGCAACTGCCTTGAGAACGCCCTTGCCGCCGTAGCGCTTCTTGTCGCCGTCGCGGAGCTCGAGAGCTTCGTTCTCACCGGTGGAAGCTCCCGAAGGAACAGCTGCCACACCCTTGATGCCGGATTCGAGGATAACCTCTACTTCTACTGTCGGATTTCCACGTGAATCGAGGATTTCGCGACCTGTAACCTGAATAATTCTCATAATTTTATAATAAATTGAACATATTCGCTTAAAAAGCGGCACAAAATTACGAATTCTTTATAAGATTTCATAAAAACAACACTAAAATTATTATTCTTATATTTGTTTTTCGAACCATACGCCGAAACTGTCATGTCCCGCCGCGCCGCATTGATCATATCGCTCTTGCTCCTGCCCCTGTGGGGCCGGGCTGTAAACCTGCGGTTCCACGCTATGCCGGAGACATCTTATTACGGAGGCATCCACAGCATAGCCAAGGACAGCCTCGGACGTATCTGGTTCAGCGGGTTCGACGCCATTTATATGTATAATGGCGTTTCTTTCACCCTTATGAACGAGTACATCACCCGGCAGGCTCCGGAGCGATATTGGAGCATAGGCTGGCTGGTGACCGATAAAAACGGGGTGCTTTATGCTGCTACCAATCACGGCCTGCAGCGCTTCAATTGCGCGTACCATCGCTTCGAAAAGGCTCTGGACGGTAATATCGGGGCAATTGAAAAGACCTCCGACGGCACGGTCTGGATGATATGCGATGGAAGAATCACAGGTCTGGACGGTAAAGTCCTGCCACTCCCGGAAGGCTTGAATCCGGATCCTATGAAACTATCCCTTTCCTGCTCAGGAGAGCATTTGTACGTGGGTTCCGAAGGCCGTCTCTACAGAGGCTCTATAGGTGGAAACTGGGCCTTTTTCGGGGATTTTTCTCCCGGGCAGGTGGTAGATGTGAAGGAGGATAGTGAGCGTATTTACGTGCTTACGCTGTCCGACGGCCTTTACGAATGCGGGAACAGCGGCGATGTTATCCGGCGCTTTACCCTTCCGATTGAAAACGACCGTTCTTCCACTGCCAAGCAACTTTACCTCGACAGTGAAGGCAAGGTATGGGTTGCAACTCAGTATGGGCTGATGATTGTCTGCCCCAGAAGCGGGCGTACGGAACTGCTTCGGGCAAACCTGAAATATCCTTTCTCCCTTCCCACCAATTCCGTCTGGTCTTTCTTCCCGGATCCCGACGGCGGGGTTTGGGTGGGAACCTATGGCGGCAAACTTGCCTATGCCACCAGGGGGGACAGTGATGCAGGGTATTTTTTCAAGGCTACCCCCGGCGGTCTGGGGCACCCCATTGTCAGTGCTTTCTGCGAAGATAAGGAAGGTCATCTGTGGATAGGTACGGACGGTGGGGGCATTACCGTATGGGACAGGAACAAGGGCGATTTCCGGTATTATACCCAACAGGATGGAAGCGGCCTCAGTTCCAATATGGTGAAAAAACTGTGGACAGATAAAAACGGCACCATCTGGGCATCTTTCTTCAATTCCGGTGTACAGACCTTCGACAGCCGCAGCGGCCGTTTTCGCGCCCTGAGCATCACCCGCGGGCCGGACGACGATCCGCTCAGCGTCTATGATTTCGTGCCGGACGGCAAGGGAGGAATATGGATGTCCGACCCGGACTCCCGTTTCATGCACGCCAGTCTGGATAATGGAAAGATCAGCCGCCTAAGCAGCCGTCAGGTTCGCCAGGTGGAAACCTTCTTCAACGATGGGAAGGGGTGCTTGTGGCTGCTGACACATCAGGGCCTGCACGTGCTGGACGATTCTACCCTGGACGTCTTGAGAACCTATCGTCTGGAAGGGCAGTCCTACGCGGTTAACAACCTTTGCTGCTATTGCAGATGCTCCAATGGAGAGCTTCTGTTGGGCACCAAGGGCGGCGGGCTGAACGTTCTGGCCAAGGATGGAACCTACACCAATATCCCCCTTAACGGACGCACCGTGTTCGGAATAGTGGAGGATCCAGTATCGAAGGAAGTCTGGTTCAGTACAGACGAGGGACTGTTCCGCAGGACCGACGGGCGCATCGTGCCATCCACTCTCAATACTCCCAGCCACTGTGGAGCGTTCTACGTCCGCTCTGCTTTTGTGAGTTCCAAGGGAGAACTGATGTTCGGAGGCACCGATGGTTTCATCCTTTTCCGTCCTGGAGACATTCGCACCAACCAGCACAAGAGCGTGGTTTTCTTTACGGATGTGCGGGTTAATGCCAGTCCGGTCCCGACAGAACAATACATAGGGCCGAATAAGAGCCTTTCGCTCAATCACAGGCAGTCCAATATCGCTCTCGGATTTTCTTCCGACAGTTATCTTCACGCCGAAAACAACCGCTATGCGTGCCGCCTGGTGGGGTTGTCGGATGAGTGGACAACCCTTGATCCGGGGCAGAATACAATGCGTTATTATGACTTGAATCCGGGCAGTTATCGTTTCGAAGTCAAGGCATCGAACAACGATGGCCTGTGGGGAGACAGTGTCACTGCAATGGAGTTGACCATACATCCAAGTCCTTTCCTCTCCTGGTGGGCACAAATGCTCTACGCTATCATCGTGCTGGCCCTGATATATCTGGTATGGCGCTTTTTCACCAATAAGAAGATATATCGCCACGAGCTTGAGATGGAGAAGTTGAAGGAGAAGAATATGCAGGAACTGTCGCGGGCCAGAATCAAGTTCTTTACCAATATCTCCCATGACCTGAAGACTCCGCTTACTCTCATAGTGGATCCTCTGCGCAAACTCAAGGAGCGCCTTCCGGAGGATTCTCCGGCCAACAAATATGCGGTTCACATCGAGAGAAATGTATCCCGGATCCAGCGAATGATAGGGCAGTTGCTGACCTTCCGTGAGATAGAGAGCAATAAAGTGACCCTGAATCCTTTGGGCGGCGATCTGGTGAGTTTCCTGCGCAGCATTTTTTCCCTTTTCGAGATATATGCCGACCGCAAGGGTATAGAAATGGATTTCCGTTCCCAATCGGACAGCTATCCTTGTCTTTTCGACCATGAAGTGATAGAAAAGATATTTACCAATATTTTCTCCAATGCCGTAAAATATACGGTTGAGCAAGGATCCATAGTGCTGCAGATCAAGGAGTCCGGCAGCGGGATAGTGGAGGTGAGCGTCTCCAACACCGGAAACGAGATTCCAGAAGACAAACTGTCGCAAATATTCGAGGCTTTCAACCGCACGCGCGAATTCCAGCCCAGTTTCGAGACCAGTACTGGATTGGGGCTGGCAATCGTCAAAGAGCTTGTAGATGAGATAGGCGGCAAAATCAGCGTGAGTTCAGGCAATGCGCAGGTGGTGTTTACCGTCAGCATGCCTCTTCCTCCTGCACCCCATTCCTTGTCTGCCGAAGAAGATGAATCTCTTTCTTATGGTTTTGTGGAGAAAGAAGTGGACGCCCTCATCGAGGAACTGGATGTCAGTGAACAGGCTGCCGACCAATCCCGCAAGGCGCACACGATAGTGGTCATAGATGACGATGAACAGCTCCGCTCTTATCTTCAGGAACACCTGTCCGCCCGTTTCAACGTATACTCCTCTGCCGATGGGGCGGACGGAATCGAAAAGGTGGACAAGGTCCATCCAAATTTGGTCATCACAGATCTGATGATGGGAGATACGGACGGATTCGAAGTGTGCCGCCACCTTCGCGGCAGCCTCAAATCCAGCCATATCCCTGTAGTCGTCCTTTCGGGCAATGGAGATATGAAGGTGAAAGCGATGGAAAGCGGAGCCAACGTATTCATAGAGAAGCCATTCGATATGGAGTTCCTGCTTTCGCAGGTGGACGGACTCTTGAGGATGCAGGAAGAACTCCGGAACTATTATTCGAAGAAGTTCGTGGCAGAGCCGTCCAAATTGGTCATATCCTCTATGGACGAAGCCCTTCTCTCCAAGGCGATGGATGCCATAGAGAAGAATATGGACAACAACGAATACGACGTGGACGAATTCGTCTACGATATGGCGGTCGGCCGTACTATCCTCTATCAGAAGATCAAGGATATAACCGGAATGTCCATCAAGGAGTTTATCCTGGATATCCGGCTGAAACGCGCGGCGCAGTTGCTGAAGGACTCCGACCTCACCATTTCCGAGATATCGGACCGCACCGGATTTGCCAATCCGAAGTATTTCAGCGTCTGCTTCAAGCGGCGCTACGACATTTCTCCTTCCGACTTTAAGAAGCAAGAAAATCCCGCTTAGAACGCACTCTGTGGGGGTGTGTACAAAATGAAACCATTTCCGTACGAACTAGGGAAGTGGTTTTTATTCATATTATTTACCTTCGCATCAAAACACGAAACAAAGGCCAATGAATCGTTTCACTAAACTCTTGATAATCGCAGCAGTCTGCCTGCCTGCCGCAGTCTCTTGCAACTCCGGAAAAGTTGTTTTCACCCCAGACACCGAAACCGTCCTCCGCAATCCGCTGAACGGCTGGGTAATGTATCTCCGCAGGGACTGGGACGAAAACTTCTGGGAAAGCAACGGCTACGACTCAATGCTCACATCTACCGGCGAGACGGTAAAAGTCAGCGATTATGCCAACACGGCTTACGTCCGCACCAGTTGGTTGGCATTCGAGCCCGAAGAAGGTAAATATGCCTGGCTGGATCCGGATTCCAGGCTCAACAAACTCTTCCAATCCATTCTGGACAGGGGGATGAAGCTGAGTTTCCGCATTGTCGTGGATGGCCGTGATCAGCGTCAGAACACCCCCGACTATGTTTTCGATGCAGGTGCAGAATATTTCACGTCGATGGTCGGCAGGAACGAGGTCCGCACTCCTTATCCGGACGACCCGGTTTTCCAGGCAAAATACGGAAAGTTCATAGAGGCTCTCGCCGCCGAATATAATGATATCGACAAGGTGGATTTCATCGACGCCTATGGCCTTGGCAAATGGGGAGAGGGGCACAGCCTCATCTACAAGGATCCTACCAAGAACAGCGAGGTGATGCAGTGGATAACCACCCTCTACGCCCGGACTTTTACCGAAGTTCCCCTCGTGATCAACTACCATCGCCTGATAGGGGAGCCCAGCGCAAATGGCTGGGGGCCCGTGTCTGAGGTTTCCGAAAGGCTTCTGCGTCAGGCAATCGCCAACGGCTACAGCCTCCGCCACGATGCATTCGGGATGAATGGTTATTATCAGCAGTGGGAAAAAGAATTTGCGGCGGAATGGAATTTCAAGCGTCCCATCATCATGGAAGGAGGATGGATTACCGCAGCGCATCACCGTTATTGGACGGATCCTTCCGGAGAATACCGGGAAGGGCATTCCGAGGATGTGCGCAAGGGAGAGTTCAAGGCAGCTCAAGAGGCGCGCGTAAATATGATGGACCTGCGCGTGAACGATGAAGTCCGCTCCTGGTTCGGCCAGGAGTTCGAACTCGTGAAGCGCTTTGTGGCGGAAGGCGGATACAGGCTTTATCCCGTTTGGATAAAAGCTCCATCCAAGGCTTCCGGCAGCATAAAATTGGAATATGAGTGGAAAAACATGGGCTGGGGATACTGCCCGGTAAACATTCCTCAGTGGGATTGGCGCTATACCGTGGGCTTTGCTCTTCTGGATGAGGCAGGCCAGCCCGTGCAGAAATGGGCCTCCGACGACACAGACCTTGCCACCTGGTTGAAAGAGTCGGTAAACCGTTACAGCCAGACTTTGGCCCTGGACGATGTGCCGGCTGGCACATACACCCTCGCCACCGCTCTCGTGGACAGGCGCAATGCCCTGGACCCCGGGCTCGATGTTGCGGTGGATCCTTCACTGAAAGTTAACGGATGGGTCAAAGTCCGCCAGATAGAGATAAAGTAGCCAATGAAGAAGATTATCAGCATAATTGCGATTTCGGCAATGGTCTGCCTTGGCTGCGGGAAAGAAGAAAAACCCGCAGGCGGAAGCACCGAAACGAATATGGAGCAGGTCAAAATCACTCCGGACCGCACTTCCATTATCAAGAATCCTCTTACCGGATGGGTCCTGTATGTGGGAAGGCAGTGGAATGATACTTTCTGGGCGTCGCAGGGGTACGATTCAATGCCGGCCGGCGATGGCACCGTGGTCAAGGTCAGCGACTACGCCACCTGCGCCTATCTTCGCACCAGTTGGAGAAATCTGGAACCCACCGAAGGGAATTATGTGTGGAAGGATGCGAATTCCAATTTCAGCAAACTGGTCAAAACGCTGAGGGACAGGGGCCTGAAAATGAGTTTCCGAATCGTCGTGGACGGCCGGGACCAGGGCCTCAATACTCCGGAATATGTGTTCGATGCCGGCTGCTCCTATTACACGGACGGCTCACACCTCACTTGGAAATGCCCTTATCCCGACGACCCCGTGTTCCAGCAGAAATATGCAAAGATGCTGAGGGCCTTCGGCGAGGAGTTCAACGATCCCGATAAGACGGAATTCGTCGACGGCTACGGTCTGGGACTCTGGGGAGAAGGACACACGCTGGTCTATAAGAACAATGCAAACAAGGCCTCGGTTTTCGACTGGATCACCGATCTCTATCTGGAAGCATTCAGCAAGATTCCCCTCGTTATGAACTATCACAACACCATAGGGGATTCCGTGAACGACAACAAACTCAAATCCGATACCGAAGAACTGCTGGACAGGTGCGTGAATAAGGGATACAGCCTTCGTAACGATGCTTTTGGAATGCACACCTACTACACGTCCTGGCATAAGAGTTACGCTTCCAAGTGGTTCTTCAAGCGCCCTATAGTTATGGAAGGCGGATTTGTGCTGAACACCCACAGATTCTGGATATACCCCGAGGATGGATATCGCGAGGGGCATCCCGAAGATGTGCGCAAAGGTGAATATGACCAGTCGGGAGAGAATCACGTGAATATGATGGATTTCCGGACAAACGGCGAAGTGCAGTCCTGGTTCAAGGATGCGTTCGACCTGGTGAATAAATTCATCCAGGAAGGCGGCTACCGCCTCTATCCGGATTTGATTTCCGTGCCCGTCGAAGCGGTCCACGGAGCAAAAGTCACGCTCTCTCATCGCTGGATCAACCTCGGCTGGGGATACTGTCCCACCAATATCCCTCAGTGGAACCAGAAATACAAGGTGGCATTTGCCCTTCTCGACAAGGCAGACGGCAGTATTGTGAAAACCTTTGTCGTGGAGGATTCGGACCTGTCGCAGTGGCTGCAGTCCAAGCCTGTCACTTATAATACCGAACTCACCCTCAACGGCTTCCCCGCCGGGCAGTACTTATGGGCGGTTGGTGTCGTGGACCGCACCAAGAACGACGCCATCGGAATCAATCTTTCCGTGAAGAAGGATTTCCTTACTGCCGACGGATGGGTCAAAATCAAAGAAGTAACTATCAAACAATAATAACTATTATGAAAAGAATCCAAAGTTCAATGAAGATCTTTGCAACTTTGTGGCTGATGCTCGCTACGGTGTCGGCATTCGCGCAAAATGCGAAGGTCTCCGGTGTCGTATCCGATGAGAATGGGGAGCCCTTGATGGGTGCAGCCGTGATTGTGAAGGGCACCACGACTGGAACGACGACCGGGCTCGACGGTGACTTCACCCTTGAGTATCCCCAGGGCGCTACGCTTACGGTATCGTTCATCGGTTATCTGGAAAAGGATGTGGTCCCTGGCAACAGGAGCCACATCGAGGTCTCCCTCGAACCTGACACCAAACTCCTCGACGAGGTCGTGGTTATCGGTTATGGCACAGTGAAGCGCAAGGACCTCACCGGTTCCGTCGCATCCGTGCGCGGCGAAGACATCGAAGCCAAGAAGACCACTACCCTTTCCACCGCCCTACAGGGAGCTCTTTCCGGTGTGATGGTCACCCGCGACAACTCTGCTCCGGGTGCTTCGGCAGGTTCCATCCGTGTCCGCGGTATCACCACCATCGGCACTTCCGATCCTCTTTATATAGTGGACGGCGTGCAGGTGAGCAGCATGGATTACGTGAATCCTTCTGACGTGCAGAGCATCTCCGTGTTGAAGGATGCTGCGGCCGCCTCCATCTATGGATCCAAGGCTGCTGCGGGCGTCATCCTCATCACCACCAAGCGCGGCGACAAGTCCGACCTCAGCCTCACCTACACGGGTGAGTTCGGCCTGGAAATCCCTACGGCAGAGCCTGATATGGTGGGTGTAACCCGCTTCCTCGAGATGTCGAACGAGCTTCTTTACAACGACAACAACACCGCAGGATTCTTCCAGCTCTACACCGCCGACCAGATCAAGAACTGGGTGAAGTACAATGAAACCGACCCCAACCACTATCCCATCACGGACTGGAGGGGCCTGATGATGAAGGATTATGCACCCCGCACCACACATCAGGTTTCTGTTTCGGGCGGCAACGAGCTCGTGCGCACCAAGGTTTCCCTCTCCTACGATCAGGTGGATGGCCTTTATGACGGCCGCGGATTCCAGCGCTATATGCTCCGCACCAACAACGACTTCACCATCATCAAGGACAAACTGAACGCGTCCCTCGACATCAACATCCGTCGCGGAAAGAGCCGCAGCACCGTCTACGGCCCCTTCAGCGATATGCGCAAGACCCCTGCAGTCTATGCGGCGATGTGGGATGACGGCCGCATTGCGGAAGGCAAGTCCGGTGCTAACCCATATGGGTTGCTGCTGAACGGCGGCCGCTCCACTTCCTGGAGCACCCAGATCGGCGGTAAAGGCTCCCTCGAATACAAGCCGATCAAGGACCTCAGCATTCAGGGTGTCATTTCTCCCTTCATCAACTACACCAAGACCAAGCAGTTCAAGAAGGCGGCTTTCTACACCCTTATGGACAACCCCGATGCATTCGGCGGCTGGCTTGAGGGCGGCGGCACTACCTATGCTACCAACAAACTCAGCGAGACCCGCAACGACAACTATAACGTGACCACCCAGGTGCTTGTGAATTACAGGCACACCTTCGGAGAGAAGCATAACTTCAGCGCGATGGGCGGTTTCGAAAACTATGTGATGAAGAGCGAATCCCTCACCGCGGCCCGCGACCAGTATGAACTCACCCAGTATCCTTACCTCAACATCGGTCCCGAGGATTTCATGGAGAACTCCGGCAGCGGCAGCGAATACACTTCCAATTCCTTCTTCGGCCGAGTGATGTACGACTACGACGGCCGCTATCTCCTGCAGGCCAACGTGCGTCGTGATGCATCTTCCCGCTTTGCGAGAGATTACCGCTGGGGCACCTTCCCATCCGTATCCGCAGGTTGGGTCATCAGCGAGGAAGACTTTATGCAGGGTATGAAGCCCGTGCTCTCCTTCCTCAAGTTCCGCGCAAGCTGGGGTATGCTCGGTAACGAGCGCATCGGAAGCAACTACTTCCCCTATCTCGCCCTCATAAACTTCGGCGACGCTCTCTTCTACAAGGATGGTGAGGTATCTTCTTCCAAGACCGCTTCTCAGCGCGCCCTTGAGGTTGAGGATATCACTTGGGAAACCACCACATCCCTGGACTTCGGCTTAGACGCAACCCTTCTTGACAGCCGCCTGTCCGTGGGATTCGACTGGTACACCAAGAAGACCGACGGCATGCTCCTCTCCATCGAGATCCCCTGGGCCATGGGTTACAACAACCCCAGCACCAATGCCGGTAAGATGAGCACCCGCGGATGGGATCTCGAACTCGGCTGGCACGACCGCAAAGGCGACTTCATCTACAGCGTGAGCGTCAACGTGTCCGACTTCCTTTCCAGGATCGACTACCTGAACGATGCCGACATCATCGGCAGCAGCACCATCCAGCGTGCGGGTGAGTACTACAACGCCTACTACGGATACGTTTCCGAGGGTCTCTTCCTCACCCAGGAAGATGTGGACAACTCCGCCACGCTCAACAACTCCGTGGCAGTCGGTGATATCAAGTACAAGGATATCTCCGGTCCCGACGGAGTTCCGGACGGAAAGATCTCCCCTGAATACGACCGCGTGGTTCTGGGCAACCAGTTCCCCCGCTTCCAGTTCGGCGGCAACATCAACCTCGCCTACAAGGGATTCGACTTCTCGATGGCCTTCCAGGGCATAGGCAAGAAGAACTCCTACTTGGGCTCTGCCATGGTGCAGCCCCTGCGCGATAACTATGGCAACATCCCCGCCATCATCGACGGCAAGTATTGGAGCCCCTTCAATACCGACGCCGAAAACGCCGCGGCAAAGTATCCCCGCCTTACCAAGGTCGGCATTTCCAACAACTATGCTATCTCCGACTACTGGATGTTCAATGGTGCATATTTCCGCCTGAAGAATGTCACTTTCGGATATACGCTTCCTTCCAAGTGGACCTCGGTCGCCGGCATGAAGAAGGTACGCCTCTATGTGAGCGCCTCCGACCTGTTCTCCATCAGCAACTATCCTAAGGGATGGGATCCGGAAATGGGTTATACTTCATATCCTATCACGACCTCCGTCCTCGCAGGTGTTACCGTCAAATTCTAAAAGCGCGACATCATGAAAAAGTCTATAATCATACTTTCCGCCGCCCTTGCACTCGCATCCTGCGTTTCCATGGATATGACTCCACTCAGTCAGGGCAACAGCGACTCCTGGTACACCACCGAGACCGAATTGAACATGGCGGTCAATGAATTCTATGTGCTGGGCTATTGGGACTATCTCCTTCCTCAGGAACAGTGGTCCGATAACTTCACCTACCGCAATACCAACCGCAATGCCATCCTCGAAGGGACTGTCAACGGACAGACCTGGGATTCCTATGTCATTTGGCAGCAGGCCTACAAACTCATCGCCCGTGCGAATTCCCTGCTGGACAAGATCGACCGCGCCCGCGAAAAGGGCATGGCGGAGGATCAGGTCAAGCGCTACGAGGCCGAGGCATACTTCGCCCGTGCCTGCAAGTACGGCGACCTGCTCACCTTCTTCGGCGATGTTCCCTACATCGACACCTATCAGACCATTCAGGAGGCAATGAATAACGGCCGCACTGCGAAAGCCACCGTCATCGAGAAGATGTATGCCGACTTCGACAAGGCTATCGAGTCTCTTCCCTCCGACTGGGGCACGAACGCCGTGCACGCCACCAAGGGTGCCGCTTATGCGATGAAGGCCCGCTATGCCCTTTATATGGGTGACTGGGCTACCGCAGCCGAGGCTGCCGACAATTGCATCAAGCTCAAGAACTACACTCTCGAAGCCGACTATGCCGATATCTTCTGGCAGAGCACCGGCCTCATCAAGGAGAAGATATTCGCGATTCCCCGTTCCATCGAAAGCAGTGTTGTGCTGGAACAGTGGTATGTGAACAACTCCCTGCCCCGCAATGCGGGCGGATATGCTGCCTATACCCCTTCCTGGGATCTGTTTGCAGCATACCTCTGCACCGACGGCAAACCCATCGATGAATCTCCTCTCTTCGACAGCCTGAATCCCTTCAAGAACAGGGATCCCCGCTGCGCCAAAACCATAGTTGAATTCAATACCCAGCACTGTGGTTTTGATTTCGATCCTTCACCCGCAGCCACCCAGGTATACAACTACAGCACCGGTGCCAAGCAGTCCAACCAGGACAGCCGCGCAGTGAATCAGTATGCCAGCTACAACGGCCTCATTCTCAAGAAGGGCGTCGATGCCAGTTGGACCGAGAACGGCAAGCAGGTACAGAACGACTATATAATTATGCGATATGCAGATGTCCTTCTTATGTACGCCGAAGCCAAGATCGAGCTGAACCAGATCGATGCCAGTGTGCTGGATGCCATCAACCAGGTGCGCGCCCGTGCCTACGGCGTCAGTGCATCTTCGGTTGCTCTTTATCCTGCAGTCACATCCACCGATCAGGCTACTCTCCGCCAGACCGTGCGCCTCGAGCGCCGCGTAGAACTCGCTTTCGAAAGCCTGCGCTACTGCGACCTCATCCGCTGGCGTCTTGCCGAGAAGGCCCTGAACAAGTTCAACTACATCAACCTCGCTCCCACCGACTGCCTCGACAAGGTGGTGAACAAGGGCTTCTGGTTCTGGGGGATGACTCCTCAGATTGACGAGGACGGAATGGCGGACTTCGCTCCGCTGAAGGCTGCCGGCCTGTGCGAAGAGGGTGCCAAGCGCAACTTCCCTGCACGCCAGTATCTCATGCCTATCCCTACTCACGACATCGAACTATCGAATAACAATTTGACCAACAATGAAGGCTATTGATACCATGAAAACAATATCCAAAATAGCATTTGCCGCTCTTGCCTTGCTCTCCGCAGCAGCCTGCAACAAGCACGAAATCGACAATAAGAAGTCGAACTACAATGCCACGATGGAAATCTCGGCATCTCAGGACATCGTGATTCTGAAAGAGGATGCTCCCGACGAGGTAGCCCTGACCGTTACCTGGACACCGGCCTACGATTATGGCAGCGACTTCATAATGACTTACCAGTATTCCGTTGAGGTGCCTTCATCCAAAGCATCGGCAATCAGCGAATACGAAGATGACGGTGTATTTACCCGCAGTTACACCAACAAGCAGTTGCACGATATGCTGGTCAGCCATTTCGGCCAGCTCACCAGCACCATGGCACAACTGAAGTTCAGCGTCACGGCCACATACACCGGCCCCAGGATCGTGATTCCGGATATGTCTTCAGTCACCATCCCTGTCAAGACTTATGGTCCCAAGCAGTTCGCCGCGGACAAGGTCTTTATGGCAGGCACCGCAGTCGGCGCGAATCCCGTCGAACTCAGCCCCAGCGCCGGAAACTCCGAACTGTATGTCTTCAACGGCAATCTGACCGCAGGAAAACTCAATTTCCCAGTGGAGTACGGCGACGAGAACAATGTGATAGTTCCTGCCTCCGGCAAGGATGAGGCCGTCACCGGAGATGCCCAGCCCGCCGCTGCCAAGGAAGGCACCGAGACTGCGGCCTGGATAATCCCCACCTCCGAGAGCTACCGCGTGACCTTAAATTTTACCACTCAGTCTGTGACGGTGATTCCTTCCTCACAGATCTTTGAGGTAGATTCCCTCTTCCTCGCAGGCTCAGCCCTCGATAAGGAAATCAAGATCGAACCCACGCTGGAGAATCCGGCTGTCTATGCCTTCCGCGGCGAACTCAAGGCCGGAAGCCTCTATCTGCCCGTGAGCTTCAACGAGGCGAAGACGCTCTCCATCGTCCCCGCAGGCGACTCGCACGACATCGCCGACGGCACCGCCGTGGCATTCGGCCAGGCCCTTACCACCCAGACTGGTGCCAAGTACTGGACCGTTCCTGCGGATGGCGTCTATCGTATTGTAGTGGATACCGATGCCAAGACCATCAAGATCTACTCTCCCGCAACCGATCCCAAGAACAAGCAGGTAAGCTTCAACAACACCGTAGACAAGATCAATCCCTACACCATGGAGGTTACCGAGCTCTGGATGTGGGGTGGATTCAACGCAGCGGACAAGGACTCCGACCTCAAGGCGGGTTTCCAGCGTAAGTACACTCTCAAGCAGAGCCTTGCAAATCCCGCCGTGTTCGTTTACAAGGGTGATGCCCTGCCTCGCAAGAGCGGGAACTACAACTCCAAGAACTCTGTCACCGGCGCAACCTCCGGTGCCGCCTGGCTCACCTTCCTCGTGACCAGTCTCGAGAACAACGTCTATGCCTTCGGTTCCACCGCGGACGCCAAGCGTAACGACCACACCGGCACCGTAGAACCCGCCCTCGGTGAGACCGTAGACGGAATCGGCGGCCAGGGAGACCACCGTTACTCCTACTTCGTGATCCCTGAAGGCGCGAACTTCGTGATAGTAGACCTTTCCGAGATGTCCGACGAGGTCAGCCCCGCAAACAACACTGCAGTAAATGCGAAAGTCACATTTGATAAACGATAACCAAACCATGAAAAAAAACAATTACATGCCTCCCTGCACCGAGGTGGTAAAGGTGCAGCACGCTGGAATGATATGCCAGAGCGTTGAACTCAACGCTGCTCTTTGGGAAGATGATATTACAACAGTTGATGTAGCAGGATTAGATTTTTAGTGCCATGAAAAAGATTGTATTCGTTTTCGCAGCTATGCTCGCCATTGCAGCATCCTGCACCAAAGAAGATACTCAGATCAACAATGAATACGATGGAATCGCCCCTGTATTCACTGCAAGTGTCGGCGCTACCAAAGCAGAACTGATTGGCACCAAGGTCAATTGGGTCGCCAATGACCAAATCTCGGTATGGAATGGAACAATTACCGCCGATTATTCCACCACTGGTTCCGGCGCCACCGCCGACTTCACCACCACGGACGATACCTTTACCTCCGCAGCGAATTATGTCGCCTTGTATCCTTATGATGGCAGCGCCTCTTTCACCTCCGGAAGCATCATTACCGTACTGCCTGCAGCCCAGACCGCTACCGCAGCGGGATTCGACCCTGCAGCCAACATCGCCTATGCCAGTTCCACCAACACGACTCTTTCTTTCAAGAATGCCGTAGCATACCTCCAGTTCACCGTTCCTACCGGAATGTCCGACCTGACGAGCGTATCGTTCAAGGGCAATTCGGGCGAGAAAGTCGCAGGTGAATGCACCATCGACACCAGCAGCAGCGAACTTGTCGCGACCGGAAGCGAAACGGCAACCATAAGTGGAACATTCACTGAAGGAACGACTTATTATCTCGCCGTCGCCCCTCAGGCATATGCAACCGGTTACACCGTTACCATTACCCGTACCTCCACAACGTACGAAATGGTTTCCAAGGCGACCAGCATCACCTTCGAGCGCAGCAAGGCCCGCAATATCGGCGAGCTTTGGGATGGAAGCGTGGTAATGGAAGGGTCCGCACTTGCCGCCACCACCGAAATGACCAAGGTTGAGAGCGACCTCACCGGAACCCCGAAAAAGGTTCAGTTCGACGAAGTCTACTCCTTCCGCGGCACACTGAATGCCGGCAAACTCTCCGTCCGCGAAAAGTATAAGAGCACTGCGGTGGTGAGCGATATCGACATTCCCGCGACTGGAACGTATCACGTTATGTACAACAAGACTACCGGACGTTTCAAGATCTACACCCAGGAGATGTATGTGGACCTGAACCGCGGGAACGAGCACGGTGCATCCTCCGCTCCCTGGAAGATGCTCCGTAACAACAATCCAGACACCGTCGATGACAGCTATCCGAATTATATCCTGACTGATTATGATGGCAATGATTCCGGAGTGCGTTGCGACGTGTCCGATTTCCCTGCAACTTCGGATTATAAGAATGCTGGAACAGGAGGAAACGACAGGAATATGCCTTCTTATTATGCCGACGACGAAGAGTGGGAAAAGGGCGTACTTTATGATGGATATTGCATCCTATTGGCATCCACTTCGGCCAATTCCGAAGAGAAGCAACTTGTAATCAGCGGTCTCAATCCTTCTTCCCGCTACGACTTCCGCATCGTCTCTTCCCGTTACAACGGAACCCCTTCGGCCCGTATAACCAGATTCACGCTTGTCGGAGCGTCAAGTGTCAGCCACGATATCAATCAGGGCTGGAAGGTTTCTCCCGAGAACACGAATTCTCTGCTTGCCTTCAACTTCATGGCATCCCAGAAACTTGATTTCGATGGTGTCGCTCCCGACGCGGAAGGCAAGGTTTACATCAAAGTCCAGGGAATATGTGCCGGCACCCGTGCTGATGCCCACATCAATGGATTCCGTATAGCTAAAGTTCTCTAATAATTCGTATATTTCGAAAACTATCTTATGAGATTTTTCAGAACAATAGCCTCGATCGCCCTGGCTGCCATCACACTGGCAGCCTGCGGCGAGAAAGGCGGTGGCGGCGGGGACAAACCCAAGACGCCCGAGAACACTGCGGTCAGCATTGCGCCGGACCGCACCACGATGTACCGCAATCCTTTTAACGGCTGGGTAATCTACTCTGGCCTTGGAGACGGTCTTGCCGACAACTTCTGGGAAATCTACGACAACTTCCCGTCCAAGGTCGGCAACATCAAGGTGTCCGATTATGCGAACACTCTGCTGATCCGTTCGTATTGGAGCCAGGCTGAGCCCGAGGAGGGTCTTTACTTCTGGGATACCGCCTGCAACACAAAGCCCGCCCAGCGTTTCCGCATGCTTCGCGAAGGTGCCCGCCAGAGGGGCCTGAAACTCATTTTCCAACTCCGCGCCGACAGTCGGGACCTTCACGTGAACGCTTGCCCGGACTACGTGCGCACCAAGGGTGCCAAGGGCTTCGAGTCTACCACGGGATCCACCAAAGTATGGACCCCGTACCCCGACGACCCCATCTTCCAGCAGTGCTACGAGAAGTTCCTGCGTGCCTTCGCCAAGGAGTTCAACAACCCGGACGAAGTGGACTGGATGGGATCCTGGGGCATAGGCAAGTGGGGGGAATATCACACCTGCATTTATTCCACAGGTGATGAAAAACCCCGCGAACAGGTGTTCGATTTCTTCACGGACCTCTTCCTGGAGATCTTCGACAAGGTTCCCATCTGCATCAACTTCCATAAAGCCATAGGCACCGGCAGCGGTGACAAAACCGACCCCGACAGCCAGCGTCTGGTGCAGAAAGGCATCGACAAGGGCCTCTGCCTCACCAGCGGAGCCTTCGGCATGCACGGCTACTACGGCACCTGGGAGAAGAACTTCATCCACAGCCAGAAATGGAAGGTCCCCATCCACGCCGAAGGCGGATGGGTGAGGGCCTCCCACACGCTGGCAGCCATCAACAACGATGGTTACGCAGACTGGGCGGAAGTGCGCCGCGGAGAGTTCGATGATGCCCGTGACGGCTGTGTGAACACCATGGACTTCCGCTACAACTCCAACTACACCATGGGTGAGACCTGGTCGTGGTTCAACGAGGCCTACGACCTGGTGCAGGAAGCCATCCAGACCCAGTTCTACAGGCTTTATCCGGACCGCATCTCCGTTCCTGAAAAGGCATACTCCGGCGGCCCCGTGAGCATCGTACACCGTTGGAACAATCTCGGCTGGGCCTATTGCCCCACCAACATCAAACCCTATAAAGACAGGTTCAAGACGGCATTCGCACTCCTGAATCCCGCCAACGGGGAACCCGTGCACATCTTCTACGATGAGGATGCCAAGCCCTGCGACTGGACCTACGGCACGCCCAAGTCCTATACTTTCAGCACCTCTCTTTCGGGAGTTGAAAAGGGCTCCTATGTCTGGGGTGTAGCTATCCTGGACGTGACGAAGAAAAAGCCCGGAATCCAGATTGCAACAACCCGCGAAAAAACCGATGACGGATGGGTGAAGCTCATCCCCGTAACGATCGAATAATATGAAAAAGACCGCCATCATCATGTCCGTTCTGTGTCTGGCTGCCGTCTGCGCCCGGGCACAGGTCGTCATTTCCGACTCCGACAAGGCCCGGGCCGCGGAGCTCGTGAAGCAGATGACGCTTGAAGAAAAGTGCCGATTCATTGCAGGTGCAAGGTCATTTTTCACCTATGCGATTCCTCGCTTGGGAATCCCCGAAATCCGCATGGCGGACGGCCCCCAGGGTGTTCGTAACAACACCGTAAGCACCCTCTATCCCTGCGGCATCCTCACCTCCGCCACCTGGAACCGTGATCTGGCACATCGTCTCGGCAACGGCCTCGCCGATGATTGCCGTGCCCGCGGCGTCAGCATCCTCCTCGGCCCCGGTGTCAATATTTACCGGGCTCCCATGTGCGGGCGCAACTTCGAGTATTTCGGCGAGGATCCCTATCTGGCAGGTGAAACTGCCGTGCAATATATCCTCGGAGTTCAGGAGAAGGGAGTGATGTCCACCGTGAAGCACTTTGCGGCCAACAATCAGGAGCGTGCCCGCCACACGATGAGTTCCGATGTGGATGAACGCACCCTTCAGGAGGTTTATTTCCCCGCCTTCCGCAAGGCCGTGAAGGAAGCCGGAGTCGGTGCGGTGATGGACAGTTACAATCTGGTGAACAGCGTCCACAGCACCGAGAATGCCTGGATGAACATAGAAGTCCTGCGAAACCAGTGGGGCTTCGAGGGCATAGTGATGTCCGACTGGACGAGCGTCTACAGCACCCTGGGAGCAGCCAACGGAGGACTTGATATGGAGTGCCCTAAGGGGGTGTTCTTCACCCCGGAGAAGATAATCCCCCTCATAGAGAACGGAGTTCTGGACGAAAAGGTGATTGACGAAAAAGTGCAGCACATACTGCAGACTTTCATCGCCTTCGGATTCCTTGATACTCCCCGCAAGGATACCAGCATTCCCGAGAACAACCCCGCAACAGCAGAGATAGCTCTTGATATTGCGAGGGAGGGTATCGTGATGCTGAAAAACGACAAGGCCCTGCCTCTGGCCAAAAAGGCGAAAGTGCTTGTGATAGGGCCGAATGCCGGGAAGATCCCTTCGGGCGGCGGTAGCGGTTCGGTCACTCCCTTCTATACCGTTTCGGTGGCGGAAGGCCTTTCAAAACAACTCAAGAACGTAGAATATCTCTCTGAAGATGCTATCTTCCGCCCTATTCTGCCGGAAGTGCACAATGGGGCCGAAGCCGGATTCCTGGCCAGTTACTATATAGGAGAGAAACTCCAGGGAGAGCCGGTACGCTGCATCACGGAAACCGACCCCAGCCACCGCTGGCGTTTCGGATCCCCCTTCAAACCTCTACCCGACGACGGCTTCTCCGTGCGTTGGGAGGGTAGTTGGCAGGCCCCCAAGGACGGCCTGGTGCGCTTCGTGATGTCGGGGGATGACGGTTACCGTCTCTATGTGAATGACAAGGGGCTTGGCGGCGACTGGGGCAACCATGCACTTTCTTCCCGTACCGTCTTCCTCAAGGTTGAGGCTGGTGCAGACTACGACATCCGTTTCGAATTCTACGAGCATGCAGGAGAGGCGACGGTTGGTTTCGAAGCAGGCTTGCTGGATGAGGAGTTGCTCAATCGCAAACTCACTGCTTGCACCGACGTGGTGTATTGCTGCGGTTTCGACAGCAATATCGAAGGAGAGGGATTCGACCGCCCTTTCAAACTCCCAAAGGATCAGTTGGATATGATGCAAAGGCTTGCAAGCAAGAAACTTACGGTGGTCGTCAATGCGGGCGGCGCAGTCGACTTCAGCGGCTGGTCCGATGCTGCATCCGCCATCCTTATGGCCTGGTATCCCGGGCAGGAAGGGGGTACGGCGGTTGCAGAAATCATCAGCGGGAAGATATCTCCTTCCGGGAAACTGCCGATCAGCATCGAGGCCAAGGCAGAGGACAATCCGAGCTTTGCCACCTACTTCGATGCCAACAGTAAGCAGTCCCGCACCACCTACTCGGAAGGCATCTTCACAGGATACAGGGGATATGACAGAAACGGCGTGAAGCCTTTGTATCCCTTCGGCTACGGCCTGTCCTACACCAGTTTCTCCTATTCCGGGATGAAAGTGGAGAAGAAAGCCAACGGCACTTTCGAGGTCAGTTTCGACGTTACCAACACCGGTAAGAAGGATGCCTCCGAAGCCGCTCAGGTTTATGTGCGGGATTATGAGTGCTCCGTTATCAGGCCTCTCAAGGAACTGAAGGGCTTCGACAAGCACTTCATCCCCAAGGGAAAGACGGTCCGCTACAGCGTTACGCTCGGCCCGGATGCATTTGAGTTTTACGACATAAAGGCCAAGGCCTTCGTCGTGGAGCCCGGTGATTTCGAGATACTTGTCGGCCCGTCATCCGCCGATCTGCCGCTCAAGACAACCGTTTCATTATGAGAAAGATACTGCTTCTCGCCGTCTTGCTTGCATCGGGCTTTTGCGCCCGGGCCGGCGGCATTTTCATCGAGTGTGAATCTTTCTTCGACAAAGGCGGATGGGTGCTGGACCAGCAGTTTATAGATGAGATGGGCTCTTCCTACCTGCTTGCCCATGGCATGGGAAAGCAGGTGGCGGATGCATCCACCACCGTGAACATCCCTGCAGAAGGCCTTTACACAGTCTGGGCAAGGACCTACAACTGGACCTCGCCCTGGTCGGAAAAGCCCGGCCCCGGCAAGTTCCAGATTAAGATAGGCAAGAAGATTCTGAAGCCTGTGCTTGGTTCCACCGGCAAGTGCTGGGAATGGCAGAATGCCGGGCAGATACGCTTGAAGGCGGGGCAGACCACCCTTGCCCTTCACGACCTCACCGGATTCGAGGGGCGTTGCGATGCCGTATATCTTACATCCGACGGGGATGTGCCTCCGGCGGATATGGAAGCCTGGCGCAGGCAGCAGCTTGGCCTGACCGACACTCCCGCTGCATCTGCGAAATATGATTTTGTGGTG
>Ga0310691_10003063_pt1 | contig 20764 bp, 18 predicted proteins | sample 176DNAGHGlowgp2_FD_203887 | JGI IMG/M metagenome (GOLD analysis project Ga0310691, IMG submission 203887) | Sheep rumen microbial communities from Palmerston North, Manawatu-Wanganui, New Zealand - 1766 DNA GHGlow gp2 (v2) (version 2) | ecosystem: Host-associated > Mammals > Digestive system >...
TAAGGGGGAAGGGAGAATAAGCGAAACGAAGTTGAGCGCTCTTCCTTCCCCCTTGGGTTGTCACCCCCGTTTCATGGGGAGAAGTGCGTCTTGTTTTTTTGAGGGCGTTAATTGGGTGTGTTTGCTACCGGCAAATTCCGATTTATCTCAGCATCCTGATAAACACAATGCCCCCTATCATTATGAAACGATAGAGGGCAAAACTTCTATATGGGTATCAAACGAATGTGCAGTTCACTTCGGGGATTCTTTATGATTATTCTTCGCTCTGACGCTTGCGGCGGCGGTACTCCGTCGGTGTGATGCCGACGATCTTCTTGAACTGGTGCATAAAATGCACATAATTGCTGTAACCGCTCTGGTCGGCAATATAGGCGATGCTGTAATCCGTGCTGGAAAGCAGCCGCTTTGAGAGCTCAATCCGGCTGTTGATGACATCCTGTGTGAAGCTGATGCCGAAGCAGCGGGTGTAGAGCTTCTGGAAGTATCCGCGGCTGAGAATCAGGTCACGGCACATCGAATCAATGCTCCAGTCCTCCTGCGGATTGCTGTAAATCCGTTCGCGCAGATTGACAAATTCGCGGTAATAGGGCGATGACTTCTCGTTCTGCCGCGAGGCACGGCTCTCCTCAATCTCAGCCGATGCCTTTGCCGTTACCTGTTCGAGCGTCATGTCCGGCGAAATATAATCGCAGAAATGACCGAAGCTCGCGGTGATTTTATAGGGCTTCAGCGAGCTCTGGTTATAGTGTTCGAGATAGCCGGAGATCGCGTACATCATGCGCTGGCACGCGTCCTCCTCATAATCCTGATAGCCGATGATTGCGAACTCCGCGTCCTCAACCCGGGCGCAGCGCTCGTAGGTTGTGCAGCTGTTGTTCATTGCATTCGCAAGGACGGTCACGGCACTGTCGCCCTCGGAATGGCCGTAGGTCTCGTTGACCTGCCGCAGCGAATCGAAGCTCGCAAACAGCAGCAGAAAGCGGCGGTGTTCATTTTTCGCGGCATCGAAGCATTCCCGCGCAAATTTGTGATAGCCTGTCTGATTATAAAGACCGGTCAGCGCATCACGGATGGACGAGAGATAAATGCGGTTATTGAAGCGCTTGAGGTAAGTTTGCATCCGTACAAATTCCAGCGCGGTATTGACCTGCGCAACCCAGTCGCAGTAGATGCGGTCATAGGTATCGAGCCGCTCGCCGAAGCTCACGACCGAAACGCCGAAGAAGCGGTCGTCATGATGCAGCGGCGAGAAGAAAAATGCACCGGGCTTGTCGCGATCCTCCAGCAGCCGCGGCAGCATCTTGTAGGATGCAAACGGCTTTGTCACGATCGCGTTTTCCTTATTGTTATACATAATTTTCAGGAGCATATGCTGCGGGACGCCCTCCCTACGGTATTCCGAGGGATTTTCCAGTGCGCCGCCGCCCTCCCAGTCTTCGCAGAGACAGAGATAATACTCCTTGCAGTCGCGGATCAGATACACATTATTCCGGATGGCTTCCATGCAGCCGTCGAGCGTTTCCTGCTGCGTGACCTGAATGCCCATATTGCTCATACGGAACAGCGTGCGGTAGTCCTCCTGCTTTTCCTCGACGGCGATCTGATGCTTGAGATAATCGGTATCGACGCCGCAGGTGCAGCTGTCTCCCGTGATGACCTCAATGCGTTCGGTCTGTGTCAGGACGCAGGTTTCGCCGGTCATCATCTGATAGAGCTTTGCAACGCCCTGTGCGCCGAGCCGGAAGTTTTTGCGGACATAGCTGGTCAGTGCGATCATGCTCTGTGTTTCGGTCAGCGAGGCGTCATAGCCGGTAATCATCACATCCTCCGGGATGCGGATGCCGTTTGTGATAAAGGCATGGCAGAGCGCCTTTGCCATCGGGTCGTTTCCGCAGACAATGCCCTGCGGCATATGCCGTTTTCCGCTGAGAATTTCCGCGGCGAGCGCCTTTGCGGAATCGTACCAATAGTCGCCGTAGATAATCTGATCCTCGGAGACCGGCAGATGCGCGTGCTCCATCGCATCGCGGAAGCCCTGCACGCGCTGCACGGCGGTATAATGCTCCTTCGGACCGGTCAGGCAGAGCAGATCGGTCAGGCCGTGCTCCTGAATCAGATGATTGGTAATCGCAGAGAATCCGCTGCGGTCGTCCATCATCAGATACGGGAACGGGCTGGTGTCATCGTCGAGCACCAGAACCGGGAGCTTCTGCTCCTGCAAAACGGCATCGAGATGCAGCCGCTCCTCCTCGCTGTGAATGGAATCACGCAGATAGAGAATTCCGTCGAACATCGGCAGATTCATATAGGAGAACAGGTTGAATTCCGATTTCTGGTGTGAGGTCAGGTCTTTATTGTTTGAGACGCAGGAAAAAACCGCGAGGTCGATATCGAGAGAAAATGCCTGTGCTGTGATGCCTTTAATCAGGCGGCGCTGCATCAGCGATTCCGTCTCACAGACGATCACGCCGATCAGAAGACGCTTTTTCATTGGGATCCCCCTCTCCCCGTTTGCACAGTATCAGATTACAATATATAACCAGTATAACACAAAAGCGCATAAATTGTCAAGATTATTTGCAAAAAAACACAGCAGAGACACTCTGTCCCTGCTGTGATAAATGTCTGAATCAGTCAGCTTCAGTTCATTGCTGCTTTGATTGCCGCGAGCAGCTCATCGTATTCCTCGAAAGCGGGAAGCTCGGGGTGATCCTTTTTGATCTGCTCCGTGCTGCGGAACAGGAAGCCTGCCTTGCTTGCCTGAATCATGCCGAGGTCATTGAAGCTGTCGCCGCTCGCGATCGTCTCGAAGCCGATCGACTGGAGCGCCCTGACGGTTGTGAGCTTCGATTTTTCGCAGCGCATTTTATAACCGGTGATTGTGCCGTCCTCCGCGACCTCCAGCGAATTGCAGAAGATGGTCGGCCAGCCGAGCTTTTCCATCAGCGGGGTTGCAAACTGCGAGAAGGTATCGCTGATAATGATAACCTGACCGATCGAACGGAGCTCATCGAGAAACGCCTTTGCGCCGGGCATCGGCTCGATTTTCGCGATGGTCGCCTGAATCTCTTTCAGACCGAGACCGTGCTCCTTCAGGATTGCGAGGCGGTATTTCATGAGCTTATCGTAATCCGGCTCATCGCGGGTAGTCTTTTTCAGCTCCGGGATGCCGCTGGCTTCGGCGAATGCGATCCAGATTTCCGGCACAAGCACGCCTTCGAGATCAAGACAGGTGATATACATATTGCATTACTCCTCTATTCTGGAATTCCGGACAGGCTGACTGTCCGCATTTATTATAGCATATTTTAGGAAAAAACGCAATGGGAGCGGGCGAAAAAAGTTTGGCGGGAGGAATCTGCTTGCAGATTTCATCAGCGGTTCTCTGTTAATTTTTCTCTGCAAAATGCAGCAGGCACCCCGGATTCCGGGATGCCCGCCTGTTTGAATTATCCGCGGTTCTTTGTACCCTCGACCATTGCGTTCATGATCTGCGGGTATTCTACGCTGAGGTTTTTGCGGTTGATGAGACCGAATGCCTCGCCCAACTGATATCTGGAATCGAAGAACTGGCAGTTATCCCACCAGACACACGGAATGCCGTAAGAGGATGCGGTTTCGGTATAATACTTTGCCCATGTTGCTCTGGTGCTTTCGTTCGACTTGTTCATTGCGCCGAATTCGCCGATGACGACCGGAATGCCCTTGCTGAGGAACTTGGACTTTGCGAGCTCGAAGATCGAAACGATATCGTAAGAGCCGCTGTTCTGGTTCCACTGGTCTGTGCCGGTTCTGTTCAGTGCGAAATCATACGGTGCATAGCCGTGGATGTCCACGATCAGGTGATCGTCGTTCGGGAGCACGATGTCATTGACTGCGACTGCGGAGGAGGATGCTGCATAGCCCGGCATCATGACGAAGCGCTTTTCGTTGTTGCCGCCGGTCTCGCGGATGGTCTTCAGTGCGGCTGCGTTGTACTCGTTGACGATCTTGCGTGCCTCGGAAGTACCGCCGTTCCACTCATTCGAGGTGCCGACGAGACGCGGCTCATTCAGCGTCTCAAAGACAAGGTGATTGTCATAGCTCTCAAAGCGGGTTGCAACCTGCTTCCAGACAGAGGTAATGAACTTGATCGAATTGTCATAGTGGCTCTGATCCGGATAGAAGTATGCGTTATTGCCGCGCTGTTCGTTGTCGTGATGGATGTTCAGGATGACATACATACCGTCGTCAATTGCGTAATCCACAACCTCCTGCACGCGGTTCATCCATGCGCTGTCGATTGTGAAGTCGTTGCCGGAGCACTTTTCGCCCCAGGTTACCGGGATACGGACGGTGTTGAAGCCGGCGTTCTTGACCGTGTCGATCATTGCCTTGGTTGTGAACGGGCAGCCCCATGCAGTTTCGGCTGCGCTGGGGGAAGAATAACTGGTAACCGTGGAATCGAGCGTATTGCCGAGGTTCCAGCCGAGCTTCATGTGGCTGACGAACTCCATTGCGGTTTCGCCGGTATCGGTGCTGCCGCCGAACGTGCCGTTCATCAGGCCGCGCTTGAGGATTGTCAGGTCGATTGCATTGATGCGGCTGTTGCCGTCGAGGTCGGCATTTGCCGGTGCTGCAATTTCGCCGGCGCCGATCAGGAACTTTGCGAGTGCGACCACATCGGAGATATCGACTTTCTTATCATCGTTGAGGTCGCCGCGGCGGGTGACAGGGCCGAGGTTGCCGCTCTCGCCGGTCTTGATGCCGATTGTGTTGATTACGACCTCAGGCAGCGACTTCCCTGCTTCGCCCCAGAGCTGGAACTGAAAGCTGTTGCTCAGCGGATACTCCTCCGGAATCGAAAACACGACGGTCATCTGGGAGGTCGGATTCTCCATCCAGAGGCCCTCCTGATACCAGTTCTCGTCATTGTAGCCCGGTGCGTCGTATCCGAATGCCGGCATGGTCGGCAGACCCGAGGAAACATCCGCGGCAAGGTCGATCCAGACCTCCGAAACCTTCTCTGTTGCCGGAACGCCGATTGTTTCGAGCTTGACCTCGTAGGGCGTGCCCTGCTTGAGCGTTACCCCTGCATCATAGGTATAGTTGCAGGTGCTGATGTCTTTTCCGGTGAGATCTGCGGCACTGACAGACGGCAGGGATGAAACAGCCGTCAGCAGCATTCCCGCCGCAGTCACCGCGCCGCCGATGCGGTGCAGTCTTTGCTTGTTCATGTTTGAATACCCCTCTCAAAATGAAATAGAATGAAGATGGTTTGTTTTTCGGATGAGCCGATGAACCGTCCCCAAGCGGTATTGCCTTAAACTCATCCACTTTGATTATAGCAAAATTAAGTGCAAAATTCAAGGCGTAATCTTGCACAAAATCAGGAGAATATTGCCCTTTTGTTCATGGTTTGTTCATATACATTTTACGAAATCTGCACGAAATATGCATATATGTTTTGTTATACTAAAGTATTATAAGGGGCAGTGTACCCATTCGGGGATCTGCTGCACAGTCTGCACGGAAGGAGGCGCCGCATGGCGAAACGGGATAACCTGCTGGATGTTGTATCGGATTTTGCATATGAATCGGAAAACCGGAGCTGGAACCGCGCCTACCGGCAGTGGCGCAGAACGGCACGCTCCCGCTATATGTACCGCTGCAAGGGCAACCGCAACGAGGTCAGCTATGTGGACGGAAACGCCGTCTCAAAGCCGAACCCGCGCCTGATCGAGCGGACTGCACTGTCAAATTCCGCCGAGGTCATCGGGCTGGCGCTGCTGCTGCATCTGATTGTTTCCGTGACCGGCAGCGTGCTGCTCGTCGGGATTCTGCGCCTGCTCAGCGTCAATATCCGTGTCGATGTACTGACGCTTTCCGTTGACGGAAACCGCGGCGCCGTTACCTTTGTCCGCATCCTGACGCGCACGATGAAATTCGGTATCCCCGCCGCGGTGATGATCCGCCAGTGCCGGCTTCCGCGGAGCGTTGCAGCGCCGGTATTCGTCGGCGGGCTGCCTGAGACCATCGCCGCAATCGGCGCCGCAATGGTGACCGCCGGCATTTATATCCTGACCTCGCAGGATGCGGGCGTTTCGCTCGCGCAGGAGCTTTTCACCTATAAAAGCAGGCTTTCACTGATTGTTTACGGTGTGTTTGATATCTGCGTGCTTTCGTGTTTATCGGAGCTGCTCCTGCGCGGCACATTTATGCCGGTCATGCGGCAGTTCGGCGACACCTTCGCCCTCGCCGTAACCGGTATGATCTCCTTTCTGCTGCCGAATACGCTTCCGGATCGCCTGATAGAGCTGCTGCTCGGGCTTGCCTCCGGGTACCTGCTGCTGCGGGGCGGCTCGCTCGCAAAGTGCATCCTGCTGCGGATGCTCTGCACGGCACTGCGCTATGCGGGGCTCGTGCTGGTTTATGCGAACGGCGCTCTGCCGCTCTGGCAGTACGGATTTCTGCTGATGGCGGTCGGCATGATGGCGATTGCGTTTTTTGTCCGGATCCGGAAAAACCGCATCCGGCTGCAAAACAGAGAGACGCTTCTGCGGGACAGACAGAAAATCTTTGTCATGTCGCAGACGCTGACAATGCTGCCGTGGATCGGGCTTTCGGTGCTGCTGCTGCTCTGCCAGATTTTTTTCTGAAGCGGCAGAGCGCAGCCGATAACAGAACAGATACTTACGGTGCCGCTGCGCGAACAGTCTGAATCGGAGCAGTGCGGCACCGCTATTCTATAAAAGGCAACACCGCACAAAGCCCGCCTGACAGCTTGGCGGCGCATCTGCTTGCATCTTTTCCGTCATATTGCACGAAAACTCCTTGCTGGGCGTCAGCCCAGCGGCGTCATTTTCATACAATCTGACGAAAAATCTGACTGCGTATCTGCACCGCCAGCTCTGTGCGGTATTGCCTAAATAATGAACGGAGCAGACAAACCATGTTGATTGATGACTTTGCCCTGATGCGGCAGGCAATCGCGCTTGCAGAGGAAGCCGCCGCAGAAGGCGAGATTCCCGTCGGCGCGCTGGTCGTTGACCGCGAAACCGGAGAAATACTCGGGCGCGGCAGAAACCGCCGCGAGCATGACCACTCCCCTACCGCCCACGCCGAAATTCTTGCAATTGAGGAAGCGGCGAAAAAGCGCGGATCATGGCGGCTCTCCGGATGCAGCCTCTATGTGACGCTCGAACCCTGCCCGATGTGCAGCGGCGCAATCATCAATGCGCGGATCGACCGCGTGATCTTCGGCGCCTATGACCCGAAGGCAGGCGCCGTCCGCTCGGTCGAGGAGATGTTTGCGCTGCCCTATAACCATAAGCCGCGGGTCACTGCCGGACTGCTGGAGGAACCCTGCGCTGCGGTTTTGCAGGCGTTTTTTGCGGAGATTCGTGACAAAGTATAGGAAATCCCGCCGGCGTATCTGTGCATTTTTGTGCATAATACACACCGCATATTCTTCAAAGCCCCCCTTCGTATGAGAAAATGTAAAATTTCAAAGAGCCGCTTGCATTTCTGCGGCTTCTGTGCTATAATAGAATAGCGATAACAGACAGTGTTTTATGTGAGTCGTATGCGAGAATGCGAGAGGGGCAGAGCATACATTCCGGAATAGAAAGGACTGAATGCAGAATGGCAATAATTTTGGTTACCGGCGGATGCGGACTGATCGGTTCGCGTGTCTGCTCCGGATTATTGAAAAAAGGCAATACCGTCATCGCAGTTGACAGAGAAGATTCTGACCACAACATCGGGAAGGAAAACTATATCTTCCGTTCGGCTGCCCCGAATGAACAGGGAAAATACGGCGAAATCTTCGATGAGTTCCCTGTGATTGATTATGTCATTCATCTCGCCTGCTCAGTCGATAATGACCTCGGTCCGGTTGTCGATAAGCCGGAAATGGAGCTGAGCGCCGCCTGTGACAGGTTTATCTATAAGTTTGCACTCAATAAGGAGGTCAAAAAATTTATCCTCCTCAGCTCGACACAGGTCTATAAGCAGCCCGAAACCCGCGAGCCTGTCCGCGAGGACGAAGCCTGCAAGCCTGTTACCAATTACGGCAAGCTGAAACTTGCTGCCGAAAATGCCTTTGCTTCCGATGCACGCAAAACCAAAACGATGGTCTGCTGCGTCATCCGCGTCCCGATGGTCTATACGCTGGATTTCACCGATAATCTCATGTCCCGCATCACCGACCCGAAGGACAAAACCGTCTTTGTATTCCGCACCGGTGAGTATGGCTACCATATGTGCTGTGTCCATAATATCTCCGATTTCATCATCGGCTTCCTGCGTCAGGCGGACGGTCTGAATTATAGCGGCGTCTACAATGTCGCGGATACTTCGCTTGTTATGGCGTCTGAGATCATCACCTTTATGAAGGAGCACCACCGCCTCGGTCCGGTTCTGCAAAAAACCAGCCTTTCGACCGGGCTGAAAGGTCTGTTTGGCGATCCGGAGCAGAAGACGAACTATCGCTGGCTCAATGTGAAAACAATCGACAAGAATTTTATGTACGATACGACCAAAGCATCGCGCATCTGCCCGTTCCGCTGGAACATTAACAATACAAAATAATTGCCTGAGGAAGACAAGCGGCTGTTCACTCTGCGGCAGCCGCTTGCTTTTATTGCAAACAGAAAGGATTATTTGACCATGATTCAGCCGATTCTTGACAAGGATTTCATTCCTGCGGTTCTGTATAACCGCGATTTTCTCAGCAAGGCGACGAAGCCGTTTTCCATCGCTGTCGAGCGCGAGGACGGACTCGTCTACCGCCGCGATACGATGCTCGGCGACAGTTTCGAGGAGAACTGCCGCTATGCAGAGCGCCTCATTAAGACGATTCTCTGGTGCGCAGGCGGCTGGAAGGTCATGCTCTCGGGCGACCATGCCGTGTATGAATACATCCGCGACGCCTACACCGAAACCGGACTGCGTGCGTTCGACGTCGATTTCTGGAGCACAACCTATGAGCGCGGATTTGAAGTCGAGGAGCGCCCGCTCAGCGAAATGCCGGAGAACAAGGTTCGCCCGCTGGCAATCGGCAGAAACCTGAACGGCTGCCGCGTCGGATTTGACGCGGGCGGAAGCGATATGAAGGTCGCTGCCGTCGTCAACGGCGAGACCGTCTGGGCGGAGGAAATCGTCTGGCTGCCGAAGCTCGCAGAGGATATCTCTTATCACCACGAGCATATCAAGGATGCAATCCTGAAAGCAGCGGCTCATATGCCGCGGTTTGATGCGGTCGGCGTCAGCACCGCAGGCGTGCTGGTCGCGAACCGCGCTATGGTCTCGCACCTGTTCCTCAAGGTACCGAAGGATACGCAGGGCGAAGCCTGCAAGAATGTCTATGTCGATGTGCTGGAAGAGCTCGGCGTGCCGTATTCCGTTGCGAATGACGGTGACGTTGCAGCCCTTGCGGCTTCGATGGCGATGGACGTCAACGGCGTGCTCGGCATCGCAATGGGCACCTCCGAAGCGGGCGGCTATATCGACCCGGAAGGCCATGTGACCGGCTGGCACAATGAGCTTGCATTCGTGCCGGTTGACTACAATCCGGAGGCACCGGTCGATGAGTGGTCGGGCGATTACGGCTGCGGCGTCAAGTATTTTTCGCAGGATGCCGTCATCCGGCTCGCACCGAAAGCCGGCATTACGCTCGACGAGAACCTGACCCTCGCCGAAAAACTCAAGGCGGTGCAGGCAATTCTCGAAAGCGGCGATGAGGGCGCGAAGGATATCTTCCGCACGATCGGTACCTATTTCGGCTATGCAATCGCCAATTACGCAGATTTCTACGATATTCAGTATCTCCAGATCTCCGGCCGCGTGACCTCCGGTCTCGGCGGCGATCTGATTATTGAAAAGGCTAAGGAAGTCCTCGAAAAGGAATTCCCGGCGCTCTTTGCAAAGATACAGTTTATCCTGCCGGACGAAATGGACCGCAGAGTCGGGCAGGCAGTTGCGGCGGCATCGCTCCCCGCAGCAAAATAATCCCGGATAACGGAAAGGAGACAGCATATGATTCTGAAAAATCTGCTTTTGGACGGCAAACTGACGGACATCACGGTTGAAAGCGGCAAAATCGCAGCGATTGCTCCGGCACAGGGGCAGGGAAACGGCGAGGACTGCACGGGTCTTTCCGTGATTCCCGGGCTTGTGGATATGCACGCACACGGCTGCGTCGGCTTTGATACAATGGACGGAAAATTCGAGGAGATGTGTGATTTCCTCGCCAAGAACGGCACAACCTCCTGGCTGCCGACAACCATGACCCAGAGCTTTGAGGCAATTGAGCGCGTGACAAAGAGCAAGACCGACGTCCCCGGTACAAATATCCTCGGCTTCCATATGGAGGGTCCGTACATCAACGAAAAACGCAAGGGCGCTCAGAACGGCGCCTTCATCCGGAATCCCGATCTTGACGAATTCCGCCGCCTGCCCGGTATGCGTGTTGTGACCGTTGCGCCGGAGCTCGAAGGCAGCATGGAATTCATCCGGGACTGCGGCGCGCTCGTCTGCATCGGTCACACCGACGCGGATTACGAGACCTGCATCAGGGCGATTGACGCGGGCGCAAACTGCCTGACACATACCTTCAACGCAATGCCGGGCATCCACCACAGAAACCCCGGCCCGATCGGCGCGGCGCTCGAAAAGAACATCTATGTGCAGGCGATCACGGACGGTCTGCATCTGCATCCGTCGATTGTGCTGCTGCTCTATAAGGCATTCGGCCCGGAGCGTATGGTCATCATCAGCGATTCGATGCGCGCAACCGGCCTCGGCGACGGCACCTATGAATTCGGCGGACAGGACATCATCGTCAAGGACGGCGTTGCCCGGACGCTCGACGGCGCAATTGCCGGCTCGACTGCGACGCTCTGGCGCTGCGTAAAGCAGGCGGCATCCTTCGGCGTGCCGTTTGCAGATGCGGTGCGCATGGCGACGAGAACCCCGGCAGATATGATCGGTGCGCCGGAAAAGGGCAGAATCGAAGTCGGCGCGGACGCAGACCTGCTGCTGCTCGACGGCGATCTGGAAATCAGCCGTGTGATGATCGGCGGCGCATTTTTCGCATAAACAGGCGCGGATATGACGGCGCTTTGTCAGATCATCCGCCGCACGGTGATTCCGAATTTTATGAATCTCCGGATTGCGCTGCGCACCTATGACAGAGATGCGCTGTGTGTCGGTGCGCCCTGCTGGCGCTGGGCGTATCACACGCTGCATTCGGCGGATAAATGGTTCTTCAATCCCTTTGTGTATGAGGAGCCGGAATTCCATGAACCGGGGCTGGATAACCCGTATCACACGGGAGACACTGTACTCTCCGATGCGCAGCTTCTTGCGTATCTTGACCGCATCGAGCAGAAAACGCTCCGGTATCTGGACGCTCTGACCGATGCGATGCTCTATGAGAAGCCGGAGCAGTGCTGCTATACGCGTATGGAGCTGGTGCTGCGGCAGTTCCGGCATCTCACATTCCATACCGGGCTGCTGAACGGGCAGACCGCCCTCACAACCGGAAAATTCCCCGTCTGGGTCAATGAACCGGAAAAGTGGGCGGAGGGCGATGCGCTCTTTGAGGAATGAGCGCTCTGTATTTCGCGATTCATATTTGAAAAGAGGTAATTTTTTTCATGCAGATAATTCTTGTATTATTCGGCGGCGTTTCTCCGGAACACGCCGTTTCGCTTGTATCGGCGGAAGCGGTGCTCCGGAATCTGAACAAGGAAAACCGCAGAATTCTGCCGGTCGGCATCACGCGGGAGGGCAAATGGATGCTCTTCGGCGGCGATGACTTCGCAGAGATTGCTGCGGACAAATGGGAGAAGAACCCTGCAAACCGGACGGCATTTCTTTCGCCGGAGCGCGGCGCCGGGCTCTGCATCATGCAGGGCGGCAGCCTTGAGACGGTGCCGGTCGATGTCGTATTCCCCGTTCTGCACGGCGAAAACGGCGAGGACGGCTCGGTACAGGGGCTCTTTCAGCTTGCGGGAATCCCGTTTGTCGGCTGCGGTGTCTGTGCATCGGCTGCATCTATGGACAAATCGGTGACCAAGCTGATTGCGGCGACAACCGGCGTCCGGCAGGCAAAGTGGCTGACGCTGCGCCGTTCCGCATTCACGAAGGACGCTGCCTCTATGTGCAGAAAAATTGCGGAAACACTGGGATTTCCGGTGTTCATCAAGCCGTGCAGCACCGGCTCCTCGGTCGGTGTCTCAAAGGTCAAAACCGCAGATGCCCTGCAAGCGGCGCTCGAAACCGCCTTCCGCTATGACAAAAAGATTCTCGCCGAGGAATTCATCAACGGCATTGAGGTAGAGGTTGCGGTACTCGGCAATGATGATCCGAAGGCTGCAACAGCCGGTGAAATCGACGCAGGTGCGGAATTTTACGATTACGAAACCAAGTATGTCACCTCGACCTCCACGCCCTATATCCCCGCACGGATTGATGCGGAGACCATGACCGCAATCCGCGGCTGGGCTGTGAAAATCTTTACGGCACTTGGCTGCGCGGGGCTGTCACGCGTTGATTTCTTCGTCACGCGGGACACGAACGAAATCGTATTCAATGAAATCAACACGCTGCCCGGGTTTACGCCGATTTCGATGTACCCGAAGATGTGGGCGGCAGACGGTCTGCCGTTCCCGGCGCTGATTGACCGCCTGATTGCATTTGCACTGGAGGGGTAATCATGCCGCTGCTAACGGAACAGCCCGTCGCCATGACCGCGGCAGAAATTGCCGCAGCGCTCGGCACCGCAATCTGCGGCAGCACCGGTGCGGATTTTTCCGTATCCGGCTTCAGCACCGATACCCGCACAATCGGTACGGGCGACTGCTTCATCGCGCTGAAGGGCGAGAATTTTGACGGCAATCTCTATGCGAAAACGGCGGCGGAGCGCGGTGCCGTGCTGTGCATTCTCTCCGCAGAGCCGCAGGAAGCACCCGGCGTGCCGTACTTTGTCGTGCCGGATACGGTCGCTGCTTACGGCAAAATTGCGAACGCGGTGATCCGCAATCGCAAACAGAAAGGACTGCGCGTCTGCTGCATCACCGGCAGCAGCGGCAAAACGACGGTCAAGGACATGACCGCGCACGTTCTGAGCGCCGCCTTCCGCACCTACGCGACCGCCGGCAATCATAACAACCACATCGGCGTGCCGTATACCGTGCTGCATATGCCGGAGGATACCGAAATCGCTGTGATTGAGACCGGCATGAACCACGCGGGCGAAATCAGCCGCCTGACGAAAATCGCAGAGCCGGATTTCGGCATCATCACGAATATCGGCACGGCGCATATCGGCAACCTCGGCTCGCAGGAGAACATCCTGCACGCAAAGCTCGAACTGCTCGACGGCATGACAAACGGCACGCTGCTTGCGCCTGCTGACGATGCGCTCCTTCTGGGTGCAGCGGCAGAAATCCGCAAACGGGCAGCGGTGCGGTACAGCAGCCGCAAGGCAAATCCGGCGGCAGAGCTCTTTGCCGAGCAGATCACCGAACATGCCGATGCGACCGAATTTGTGCTGCGCTTCGGCGATGAAACGGCGCCTGTCACCCTGCCGATGACTGGGCTGCACAATGTCTCGGATGCGCTGCTGGCGGTTCATGCCGGGCTTTGCTTCGGAATGCCGCTCGCGGTATGCGCCGGGGCACTCGGCAGCTTTGTGCCGGGCGCCATGCGCTCCGAGCGCGTACAGATCGGAAATGTCACGATCATACGCGATTATTACAATGCAAACCCCGAGGCGGTGACCGCCGCCCTGACCGCGCTGCGCACCGCTGCAAACGGCGCGGAAACCGTCGCGGTGCTCGGCAATATGAATGAGCTCGGCGAATATGCACAGGATCGCCACAAAGCAATCGGCGAACTCTGTAAAACTGCCGCAGATGCTGCATTTTTCTGCGGAGAGAATTACCGCGATTTCGCCGCCGGATACGGGGACGAAAGCGCCGCATTTGCAGAGCAGTCTGCGCTGACTGACGCGCTCTGTGCCTATATGCAGCACAGAACCGATGCGCCGGTCTGCGTGCTGATTAAGGGGTCCCGCGGCATCCATATGGAGCGGGTCAACGATGCGCTGGAGCAGATGCTCCGCGAACGGAAAGGGAAGCAGAACGATGAGATTGGATGAACAGACTGCGGCGCTCGAAGCTGTATTATTCGCTTCGGGCGAGCCTGCCGAACGGCCGAGACTCGCGGAGGCGCTCGGGCTGCCGGAGGAAACGGTCACAGCCCTCGCTGAGCAGCTCGACCGCTTTTATGAGGAGTCCGGCAGTGCCTTGCAGGTTCTGACGCTCGGCGATACGCTTCAGCTCGCAACCCGCGCCGCTCATGCAGACGTCATCAAGGCAGCGCTGGAGGTCAAGCGAAACACGCCGCTCTCCAATGCGGCAATGGAAGCGCTCACGATTATCGCGTACAATCAGCCGGTCACAAAAGGCTTTGTGGAGCGCGTGCGCGGCGTTGACAGCAGCTCTGTTGTCAATACGCTGGTCGATCGCGGACTGCTTGAGGAGGCGGGGCGCATCGACGTACCCGGCAAACCGGTCACCTACCGGACAACTGCGCATTTTCTGCGCTGCTTCGGGCTGCAATCGCTCGACGATCTGCCGCCGCTGCCGAACAGCTCCGAACAGCCGGATCTGTTTGATGTGTCCGTCGCAGAGCCCGGCGAACGCGCAGAGCAGCAGGAGGATGCACCGCTGCCGGAATTTGACAATGCACCGGAGCAGGACGCGTAATATACTGCATCATTATTTTCGGGGGAGAGAAAACCTGTATTTCTCTCCCCCGTCCTGTTATCCACGCAGATTCGCGGATTTTGCACCGATTTTTTAATCTGTCGAAAAAAATAAAAAAACAGTGTAACCTTTTCCGGAAAAAGTTGTTCTTATGAGTGAAGGCGACCATGAAAGGCGGTGATTGCCATAGACGACAAAAGAATTCTTTTGATGCTGCATGACCGGGACGAACAGGGACTCCGGGAACTGAAAACAAAATACGGCGATCTCTGCCTGTTTGTAGCCCGGAATATCCTGGGAAGCGAACGGGATGCAGAGGAGTGTCTGAACGACGCGCTGCTGCGTCTATGGAATGCAGTCCCGCCGGCGCAGCCGGAGAATCTCCGCGCCTATCTGCTGAAGCTGGTGCGCAATATCGCGCTGAACCGCAGAAAAGCTGCAAATGCACAGCGCCGCAGCGGCAGTCAGCTTTCGCAGACGATCGAAGAGCTCGCCGAGCTGTTCCCCGCAGGCGACAATACAGAAAAGGTGCTCGAACAGCGCGAGCTCCTCGCCGCCGTCACGGCTTTTCTCTCGTCGCTGCCCGGAAAGCAGCGCGATCTGTTCATCAGACGGTACTGGGGCGCCGTGTCGCTCGCTGACCTTGCAAAAGCGTTTCATATGTCCGAAAACAGCGTGAAGGTCACGCTGTCCCGCATCCGGCAGCGCCTGCGGGAGCATCTGAAAAAGGAGGATTTGCTATGAATGCAGAGAACTTTTCCGAGCTGCTCAATGAGCTACCGGATGAAATGATTGACGCCGCAATGAAGAAAAAAACACGGCTGCATATCCCGTACACCCGGATTCTCATGCCCGCCGCCGCAGCCTGTATCTTAGCGGCGGTCTGCACCGGATTCTATCTGATGAAAGACGGAAAGCCGGAGCGCACGCTGACAGAGCAGTCCCGCGAGGCGGAAATCACAGAGGTCACGGACACCGGCAGACAAACGGGCTTTGACGTTTTTCAGGCGGAAACCACCTGCACTTCTGCTTCCGGCACGACCGGTACTGATACCGCAGGCACAAGCGCTTCCGGTACCTCCGCATCTGCCGGCACACAGACTTCTCAGACAACACAGACCGCCCGGACGGCAAAGACAACGGTTCTCCCCGTTTCCGTCCGGACACAGACGGATATTCCGGGCACTGCCGCATCTTCCGGAACCGCATCCCTTCCGACGGAGACAACCGAAACAACCGCTCCTTCTGTGTATCGGGAGGCGCTCGGAAACTATACGCTCCCGAAGCCGCTTGCAGATATCATTGCAGAAGAAATCGGAACAGATGCGTTCTGCTATTATATGGATGGCGATGCGCCCGTCAATTACATGGATCGTAGAATTGAAACAGAAATTACAATCCTTACGAAAGACCGTGCCTACTTTGTATCCTGTAGTGCAACCGCTACTGATTATCTGACGCTGATGATGCCTGATGTTGCATCCTGCTGCTTTGGATGCATGGCGCCTGCTGATATTTCAGGCAAATTTGAAGGAGAACAGGTATCTATGGACATGGGGTCCGGTAAACATATGTATACATTCGTTTACCCGGAGCGCGAAGAAGGTACCGCAGAGGAAATCGCAGCCATACGGGCAAGGGCAGCACGCTGGGCATGGAATCTGGTGAGTGAACTAAAGGAAATTCCGGATAATCGTATCCAAATATCCGCCTTCCATACAGAAGAGGGTATGTTCAGTCTTCCCTATGTTCCGGAGAAATTTGAGCCGGTGTATGTCGTCAGAGACATGGATGCACAGAAGATCAGCTCTGCGACTTATACCGACGAAGGCATTACACAGGAGCTCAGCGCTGAGCAGATCGAAGAAATGGTCAACTGGTGGAATCAGCTTGGTGACCTTATTTCTCCCAAAATCCCAACAGTGGATATTTCTTCACACAAGGAAGATAACCGATATCTGACCATCACCTTCAATGAGCCGTTTTCGTTTTATAAAAATGCGAAGGCTAGGAGACTCAATAGTTTGAAATCGGACATCATCAGCATGATTATTGCAGAACGAAACGACGGAACACGCCTTATCCGGTTAAAATATGAGGAAAAGGCACGCGACTCTTTTATAGTCGAAGAGGGACTCTCCGAAATCTATCACCCAGACTGAACCGAAAAACCGCACTGCAAAAATGCAGCGCGGTTTTTTGGCTCTGCCCATTGCGTTTTTACGCAAAATATGCTATAATAATAATGCAACAGCAACATAATTTTTCTTTCAGGATAAAGGAGGTTGGCTATGCTTCAGGCAGCGATTTGTCCGAACTGCGGAGCACCGTTAAAGGTGGATGCTTCCCATAAGGAAGCCTGGTGTCATTCCTGTGATTCCACAATTCTCGTGACGGATGCGATCACAAACTATAACACCATCTATCATATACAGGCGGATAATTTATACGGTGCAAAGACCTCAATGGAGGAATTACTGCAAAAGGAAAAGGTCTTTCTGCAAATCAATGACTTTACAAAACTGCGCAATCTCTATGATGAAATGGTTGAAAGTTATCCGCAGCGCCACGAGGGTTGGTGGGGTCTGATCTATTGTGAGACGGGCGGATTCCAGAACAAGCAGCCGCCGGAGAATTTGGAAAAATGGTTCGGATTGGTGAAACAGTTTGCACCGCAGAATGTGTACGGCGTGCTTGAAAAGCAGTTCAGTACATATGAGGCAGGGGTTTTGGACGAGCAGATCAGAACACTGGAAGATAGATTGCAATACTCAAAAAAACAACTTGAGAATGCTCAGTCACATTATAACATAGAACGCAGAAGATCGCTCAGACAGTCGCGTGCAAGGTACAAGCGCCGTCTGTTCGGAAAAATCTTGGCGATCATTGCGACTTTGGCTGCGCTCCTTGTGACAATCATCCTGTTTGGCAACGGGATGATTCTGTTAGGCATCGTGGGTGTGATTGTCACCTGGTGCATTTTACTTTATGGAATCCTGACGAATGAGAATAAAATCAGTTATCTGGTGCGTGAGATTCACAACAGCAATGAACAGCTTGCCACACCCTTTGACAGCAGGCAATTCGATCAGGAAATCAGCACACTGAAAAAAGAAATTTCAGCAAAGCAGCAGAAACTGAAACAACTGAGAGCCCTGCTATAATTCGGGGAAGGAGGAACCCAATGTCAAATCAGCTTTGTATCGTGCTCGATTTCGGCGGGCAGTATAATCAGCTCATTGCACGGCGCGTCCGTGAGTGCGGCGTTTACTGCGAGATTAAGCGCTATGACACCCCGCTCTCTGAGCTCCGGGCGCTGAATCCGACCGGCATCATCTTCACCGGCGGCCCTAACAGCGTCTATGACCCCGCTTCCCCGCATATCGACCCGGCTTATTTCGAGCTCGGAATCCCCACCCTCGGCATCTGCTACGGCTGCCAGCTTATGGCTTATACCCTCGGCGGCACCGTCGAAAGCTGCAAAAAATCCGAATACGGCAAAATTGAAATCACACACGGAGAAAAAAGCCTGCTCTTTGCCGGTGTGCCGGAGCGCAGCACCGTCTGGATGAGCCATACTGACTATGTAAGCCGTCTGCCGGAGGGCTTCCGCACAACTGCCTTTTCTGCGGACTGCCCCTGCGCCGCATTTGAAGATCCGGCGCGGAAACTCTATGCCGTGCAGTTCCATCCGGAGGTCACGCACAGCGTCTTCGGCAAGGAGATTCTGCACCATTTCCTCTATGTCGTCTGCGGCTTTACCGGTGACTGGGTTATGCAGGATTTCATCGAGAACACCGTACACAAACTGCGGGAGCAGATCGGCAACAAAAGAGTCATCCTCGGACTCTCCGGCGGCGTGGATTCCTCCGTTGCCGCTGCACTGCTCAGCAAAGCAGTCGGAAAGCAGCTCACCTGTGTGTTCGTCGATCAGGGACTCATGCGCAAGGACGAAGGCGATTTCGTCGAGAGCACCTTCACCCGCCTCTTTGATATGAATTTTGTCCGCGTCAATGCACAGGCGCATTTTCTCGAAAAACTCCGCGGCGTAACCGATCCCGAAAAAAAGCGCAGGATCATCGGCACGGAATTTTACAATGTCTTCTGGGACAAGGTGCGCGAAACCGGCACGGACGGCTTCTTTGCGCAGGGGACAATCTACCCCGACCGCATCGAAAGCGGCAAGGGCAATCAGGCAGGTCACGGCAGCACTGCGGTCATCAAGACACATCACAATATGGTGAATATGCCGGATGATATTGCATTTGCCGGCATCATTGAACCGCTCGCAGATCTGTTTAAGGATGAGGTTCGGCGTGTCGGCGAAAAGCTCGGCATTCCGCACGAGCTGGTCTGGCGGCAGCCGTTCCCGGGCCCGGGTCTCGGCGTTCGGATCATCGGCGAGATTACCGAGGAAAAAGTGCGCATTTTGCAGGAAGCCGATGCCGTATTCCGCGATGAAATCGAAAAAAGCGGAATTGCCGGCGAGCTGAACCAGTATTTCGCTGTTCTGCCCGATGTGCATTCGGTCGGCGTCATGGGCGACCACAGAACCTATGAGCACCTGATTGCAATTCGTGCGGTCACAACCGACGATTTTATGACCGCAGACTGGGCGCGTATCCCCTTCGACGTCCTCGCCCGCATCTCCAATCGCCTCTGCAATGAGGTCAAGCATGTGAACCGCGTCGTCTATGATATCACGTCCAAGCCTCCGGGAACCGTGGAGTGGGAATGATAAACAAGACCTCAGAAACAGCGTAGATACGCCATTTCCGAAGTCTCAAAATCTCAGTGATAACAATTTGATAACAGGGAGTTTAGCGGAATTATTCTGCGGTTCAAGTGGCTTATAAGTTGCGCCACTCTTTCGCAGGTTCATGCTTTCCGCAGTCATCGGTCGTTTTCGGCCAATTGAGCTTCCATTCTGTATATTCGGCCTTGCTGATCTTACCGTCAGCAAGGTCTTTTTTTCGTCTCTGCCACTCAGAAAGGAGGTCAGTCATCAGGATAGAGCCGAAAACAATGCCCTTTCGTCTGTTGCCGTCCTCGTCCTCGCAGTCCTCAATGCTGATCGGGTAATGCTCGTCAAGCTCAAAGAGCATCATCATAACGCCCTCCGCTCCGAGGATCTCATCGTCTGCAAGAAAACGAGGGTTCACGTCCAATGCCTCGGCAAGCAATTCGACAAGTGCCTGCTTTGGTGTGCGTGTGCCTGATTCATACTGTGCGATGCGGACATCGGCAGACTTCTCGTCAAAGCCGACAGCCATACCGAGCTGTTTCTGCGTCATTCCCCTGAAATCACGAATGCGGTGTATCTTATCTCCGATAATGCTCATGGTGGTTCACTCCTTATTTATATTCTGTTTGGCAAAATACTCTGATTATACTAAATGCTTGATTCTTTTACTTGAATCCAAATCATTATTCAAATGCCCTCTTAATGTTTCGTAGCTTGCGACAAGCGGCGTTAGCAAAGCATTGAAAACACCGGTTTCATCTTGAATAGGAATCTCTACAACAACCTTATGATAGCTGTCAAAAAATAAAGTTGAACAGTTTCCGACAATTTTACTGTCGTCTGGCATTTCCAAGTGTTCCAAAATCTGTTTCCTAAGTTCTTCATTATGCTTGGCGGTATACATTTGCTCAAAAGGTTTAATCATGGTATCACACTCCTGAGAATAATGGTTTATCTGCATTATAACATATTTGTTTAGGACAGTCAATAGATACTAAACAAAAAAATTTAGAAAAAATTCGATTTAGGGGTTGACAAAAGCAAAAATGTTTAGTATAATAAGGCTAAGCAAAAATGTTTAGACAGAGAATTTTGCTGATCGGATACGCAAATGCGCCCGATACCACACAGAACAATGTTTTAAGAAAGGGTTGACTACTATGTCAGAAAAATTCATCCGTGCTGAGGAACTCGCAGAGATCATGGAGATCTCCGTTCCGTATGCATACAAGATCATCAAGCAGCTCAATGAGGAGCTTGA
>Ga0310691_10003064_pt1 | contig 20762 bp, 13 predicted proteins | sample 176DNAGHGlowgp2_FD_203887 | JGI IMG/M metagenome (GOLD analysis project Ga0310691, IMG submission 203887) | Sheep rumen microbial communities from Palmerston North, Manawatu-Wanganui, New Zealand - 1766 DNA GHGlow gp2 (v2) (version 2) | ecosystem: Host-associated > Mammals > Digestive system >...
TCTATTTTAGTGAATGAGAAATTTTATTCTTTACTCAATTTGATTTATTGAGAAATCGTTTAATAATCCAGGCAATTACAACCATTATAAGAATGATAGTAAGTATAACCCAAACTCGAGCTCAAAATTGTCTCATAGATACTTTAAAAAACTAAAATTTGAATCTGTTTTTTTTAAGTATTTTTATATTAACAATATATTATAATCATCTCCCAAAAATAATCAATAAAAATAAAAATCAGATTTCTCTGACTTTTATTCTTTATTTTTTGGTTTAGATTTTTCTTCTCTAGGTTTTTCATCTCTTGGAGATTCTTTCACTTTCCCTTTTAATTTTTCCACAGGAATTCTGATAAATCCATCACTAGTTTTGATATTCACATCCTGAGTGATAATATTATAAGATGCAACTATTCACGTATTATCACTATTTTCGTCAATCCTTCTCTCATACAATCATCTCATATCTACTTTAGATCATTTACGAGGGAATTTTTTACTTTCACTTACGTACAAATCTAATTCATAGAGCAGACAACATTTCAATTTTCAGCATTTTCACTTTAACCTCTCGATATCTCTTCATTCCAGATTTTGCATGACTACACTTTCAATCTCTATATTAGGCAACATTGTACAAGTCTTACAGCATAGACATTGTCCAGAGCTACACATCATTCCATCAGCTCATGGAGACATTCTCATCATATCTCTAGCTCCTACCTGGAATAAGAACATATTTTTTCATAGTTTCTCTCTGAATTTTTTTACAAATTCTGTGAATACATATCTCTCCTCAGAATAGAAAAAGAAATAAAGTTGATCAGAAAAAATCTGAAATCTTGCAGTCACGGGTACAGAATTTGGAAATTCTTCCTGAAATTCTCTCTTGAACGTTGGAAATATCTTTAATGCAATTTCTTGTTGAGTATTAAATTCTTCTTCTTCCTTTCCCTCAAGCATTCTCACGAAATCAGCAGAAAAGAAATTTTTATCTTTGTCTCCAGACTGCATTCCTCATGAAATTATCGTTCAGATTGAAAGTTTCATAGTTCCAGATTTTGGATCAGGTTGCTCATATACTATTTTATCTCATATTTTCAAATTCTCCAAAATTTCAGGAGAAACCTTATTTATATTTAAATATTTATTTGTATATCGATCTAGAGCAAGTATGCTTTTCATTAATATTTTTTGATAAATAAAATATTAAGACTTTTTACGTGAAGTAGGTTTTTTAACGACCTTTTTTGGTTCGGCTTTTTTCTCTCATTCTTCATTCATTTTTTCTTCAACTTTTTCAATAACTTCTTCTACTTCAGATTTTTCTTCAGCTTTAGTTACGACTTCATCAGCATTTTTAAATTCTTCGATTTTGTCAGGATTCTCAACCATCATAGAGAAATCTTCTCCTGAAATATATTCTTTCTTTATCAAAAGTTCAGCGATTTTTTCCATTGTCTCTTTGTGTTCGAGAATTGTATTCTTGGCAACCTCATAAGCATCTTCCAAATACATTTTTACTTTTTCATCTATGATTTGAGCAGTTTCTTCACTGTAAGGTTTAAAGAAAGAGAAATCAGAATTACGTTCATCAGGGTAAACTACTAAACCAATTTCAGGATCCATTCCATATTTAGTTATCATATCTCTGATAATTTTATTAGCTCTTTCAAAATCATTTGAAGCTCCAGTCGTGATATTATCTTTTCCAAAGAAAATCTCTTCAGAAGCACGACCTCAGAGTAGTCCAGCTACTTCGGCCAAGATATAGTTTCTAGAATAAAGATTTCTATCTTCGGCAGGAGTAATCCAGGTCAAACCAAGAGCGTGTCATCTTCTCACGATAGAAATTTTTTCAGGAGCATCTGCTTCGGGCTGCACATGAGCTAATAAAGCGTGTCCTAACTCATGGAAAGCGATTATTCTTTTCTCCTTTTCTTGAATTCATTTAGATTTTTTTTCAGGTCACATAATCACTTTTTCGAGAGCATATTCAAAGTCAGATGGCTCTAAAACTGTTCTTCAATCTTTTGCAATTCTAAGAGATGCTTCATTTACGATATTCTCAATATCAGCTCAAACTAAACCGCTCGTTCTTTTTACTAGACTTTTTAGATTTACTTTTTCAGATACTTGTTTTTTCTTTAGGTAATAATTGAATATTTCAGTTCTTTCTTCAGCCGTTGGAGAGGTTACATAAACTTTTCTATCAAATCTTCCAGCACGAAGTAGTGCAGGATCAAGTATGTCAGGTCTATTTGTAGCAGCCATTACGATTATATTTGTTTGGTTGTCGAAACCATCCATTTCAGTCAAAATCTGATTCAAAGTCTGTTCCTGTTCCTGATGTCATCATGTAGTTCCATTTCATCTTTTCTTTCCAATTGCATCTATTTCATCGATGAAAATGATGGCTTTACCAGCATCTTTTGCCTGTTTAAATAATGTTCTCACTTTTGCAGCTCACATTCCTACGAGCATTTCCATAAATTCTGAACCAGACGCACTAAAGAATGCTACATCAGCTTCTCATGCTACGGCACGAGCGAGTAAAGTCTTTCCAGAACCAGGTTCTCCATAAAGCAAAATTCACTTTGGATGTCTAGCTCATACTTTATGATATTTTTCAGGATTTTTGAGATAATCTACGACTTCCATAAGTTCATTTTTCACTTCTTCCATTCATGCAACATCTGAAAATCTAGTTTTGCTCGTTTCCTTCGTGGATTTTTTTCAGACTTTTATATCCATTAGTCATCATGCTCAGTTTCATTTTCACATCATCAAACGGAATCCAATTATGAATATCAAAAAGAATAGTATAATTCCTCAAAACTCTTTCAAAAAACTTACAAAAATACTATCCTCATTGTAAATCGTTTTAATAGATGTATCTCCAGTTAGGCTCAATCATAATTCAATCACACTGGTATCAGCAGGTTTCTTGGTTGTGACTAAGTAATAGTTATCCACAATTTGAGTTCATCATAGAGGGAAAATTGTGTTTTTCTCTTCACTACCACTTAATATATATCATTTTAGATTTATTCCATCTTCTACTTCTACTTTCTTGAAAAATCCACTACTATAAAGGCTTAGCCACGAATTTAGTGATTTTTCATCCTTTTTGATGATATTGTCAGTATGCTTTATATCTCCAGTTCAATTGGAATTATTACCATTTATATAAGGACTCTGATATAATCACTTTTCTGCAACAGCAATCAATATCGTTAAAATAATCAAAGCACAGATAACTTTTATAAGAGATTTTTTCATGTACATTTATTTAAGATAAATTTTATCAATAATATGTAATAAGTGCACGGACTTACAACCAATAATAAATTATATGAAAATTATTTTTCAATGCAAGTGAGAAGAAAAATTATTGTTAATAAAATTTAACTATAGCATTCCTAAATATTGTCTCAATTTGAAATCTATATTCCCTGCTGAATAAATGACGATTACACAGTTTCAGTCAGATCTTTCTATTACATTTTCTATTTCACTAAATTCCTTCAAATAACTATTTCCACAATGCTCGGCAAAAGCATTTCCTAAATCCTCCACACTTTTCAGATTCAAATCTTTAAAAATTTCCTCATTTGCGAAATCTTCAATATTTTCTCTAGCAGCATAAATATCGTAAATATAGCTTTCATCATATAGTTTCAATGCATTAGGAAATTCATTCCATCCCACCAAAATCCTATGCATCTGATGAGGCTGGAATATGCAAATCAATTTTTTGTCAGGAAATTTTTGTTTCAAAGCTTTATATCCAAGCTCTATACTTGAAGCAACGTGTCCATAATCACTAAAAATCTGAGCTCAATTTTCGTAAGTTTTCAAATACTCCATTCTTCTCCATATTCACTTAAAATCTCTCAAATATCCACGAATTTTATCTTCTGCAGCTAATTCACTGATTCATTCATTTTTCATCAATCATTTCAAAAGTTCACAGACGAGTGAAGCATTTGCTTGCTGATGTTCTCACCATACAAAATTCATATCAAAATGCTCTTTATTTACAATTTTTACCTTCTCTGATTTTAAAACTTTTTCACTATTTAAATCCTTTAAACAATAAACACAATCTTTCGTTTTTTCTATCATTTCCAGAAAAGCTGACTCATAATCGTTTCGGTCCTTGAAATAATCAGTATGTTCCAATTCAAGGCTTGTAATAATTGCTTCGTCCAGATTCAGATTCAGAAAATGGCGTTGATACTCACATGATTCTAATAAGAAATAATATTTTTTCACGAGTGAATAATCCAATTTTCTTCATGTAAAAATATAATCAAAAATGTTTTTCAGTTCATCTTTATGTTTCATATTTATCATATAGCTTTTCCCACCAAAATCAGGTACTAATGCTCCAACTATTCATATTCCAAAATTTGGTAAACAGTGTGAGGCTACATGAATTCACATTGCACTTGAACTAGATTTCCCATTCGTTCATGTAAATCCGATGCTCTTAAAATATTTGGTCATTTCACCTAGAAACTGGAAATAATCCCAGATTAGTAAAGGTTTATGTTCGGTTTTTTTGAGTTCAAACGCTTTTAAAACTTCAGGACTTCATTTTGTCGCAGCAGAGTAAATTACGGCATCATCGGGTTTTACTTGATATTTTCAATGTTTGAAAATCTGAATTCATTTCTCCTGTAATTGTTGGGTGATTTGAGATTCCTGTTCGTCAATTCATATTAAATTATGAAATCCTAAATCCCAGAGAATTCAGACTAAATTACTTAGTCATGATCCACCTGCTCAAACAAAAACTATATTTCACTGCATATTATTTTTAGTTAATCCATGATATAAAATCTGATTTTTATTCTATTTTTTCTATATATTAAAGCAAGGAGAGTTTTATCCTTAAAATACAAATGTTTACAAAATTTAATCTTGATTTTTAATATGTGTATCATTATAAATATACTATGTTAAATAACATGTTAAACAAAAAAAATAACAAAATTATGGGAAAAAAGACAAATATTAATGGAGAGCAGCAAAAGCCACTCTATGAATGGGCAGAAGAACAGCTATTTGCTGATGATGTGTCCCAGTTCTTGGGCTTTTGTAAGCTGGACATGTATGAACCCACGGATGTGGTACCATATCATGAGTTCCTTGTACTCAAGGAGAAGTTTGAGGCCTAATTCAGACCAATCAAAAACTGGCATAGAATCTATGCCGGTTTTTTCTATTTTATAGATTTTTAATCTTTTTTGATAAAATGTGATAACTATACGCTATCGTTATTTTGTGTATTTTGACTTGAAATAGACAAATCTTTGTCTATAAGGAATATCAGTCCAAAATACGAAATTTGGCTTAAATTTTACTTAAATAATTGACACAACATGACAAATTGACTTAAAATTTTCTTAGCATTTTATATTTTAGTTGGTCAACCTGCATTGCTTTGATGGATGCTAAATAATTGTAATTTATATCAATTAGCATGACTGAATGCATGAGTATTTATTATCGCATGGATTATCTCAGCACTTTGTAAACCAAGTAAGCCTACAGTTTCAAATGATAATACATCTAAAGTGATAGAAAAATCTGAAGAAAAAATATCTAGAATAGAAAATGATAATGGTGTAGCTGTCGTTTCAGTAGAGAAGAAACAAGAAGTTGTGGTTGAGACAGCTAAAAATGAAAATTCAGAACCAATAGCTGAATGATTGGTAGAAAATAAGGAAGAAAAATCTGAAGAAACTACTGAAGAAAAATTGGAAGAAAAGATTGAAGAGAAAGTACCAGAAAAGCCTATGAGGGAAAATGTAAGTATTCCAAAAATTGTTCAACCTCTTACATGACATCACGCTCCCAAAAAAAGAAAAAAAGAATGGAAATGGTGACAATGGTTAATTTTATTTATAACTCTTTGAATCGCAGCAATAATTGCATGGACATTACGAGAGTTCTTAGGTAAACGATGAATTGCAATAGCTTTATTCTTATGATGGATACTATACCTAGTAATTGGTAAATTATTTGATATAGATGGATTCTATAATGCTAAAAAATTATTCACAAACTGGTTATATGTAATATTAATATTGGCATGAATTGGTTATGGAGTTTACGCTATGCAAGATGATAATTCATTCAATTTAATCAAAGAAAAGGCTGCATCTTATGTAAAAGATCGATTTGAATCAGATAATAAAGATTCTTCAGAAGTAGACACATGAGATGTAATATACGTATTTGAGTGAACAGGAGAGGTTATTGCTGATACATGAGATGTAATATTAAACAATACATGAAATATAGAAAGTGAAACTTGAATAGATGAAAATACAGTGTTGATGAATGAAACTAACACATGAATCGTTGAAAATGCTGAATCAGTGGTCGAAGCTCAGACAGAACCCCAGCCAGAAGAAAAACAAGAGGAATCTGCTCCAACGCTATCTGCAGAAGAATTGAACAAGAAGGTAACAATGTGAGAAGCTATTAAATCATTGTTGGCCTGAGCTACGTTATCAACTAAAACTAATGTGACATTTAAGTATGTAGCTAGATCAAACGAACTTTATCCATACTTTAAAACAGCACAAGAAAAATGGATGATATGAACTGATACAGATCCAAACAAATTAGTTTCTTGTGATACATACATCACACTTAAGTGACTTCGAGAATGACGAACTGTAGGCTATTATACGAAAAATACAGTAAAATCTGTATATTGGGATAAGGCTGTTGAATTATGAAAACTAAATTGATGTAAAAAATGAGTATATGTAACAAAAGCAAATTTATAATAACACAACAAAAGATAATTAATCTCCTCAAAAGTATACACAACAATATAGTTCTTGTCAGTAAAATAATTTATAAAATTCTCTTGCAATCATTATATATTATTCTATAATGCTACTGTTATATTATTTTTATTTCTTATATAACGAAAAAATGACTAAAACTGCATTAATTGAGAGTCTAGCTAAAGAATTAGGAATCTCAAAGAGAATGGCTGGAGAATTAGTAAACACTTTGATTGACACTATTATGAAAGGTGTTAAAAAAGAAGGAGAAGTTAGAATTACTGGATTCGGAACTTTTAAAAAATCAAAGAGAGCTGCTAGAACTGGAGTTAATCCTCAAAATCCTAAGGAGAAGATTAAGATTCCTGCAATGAACGTTGTAACTTTCAAAGCTGGATCAGAATTCAAAGCTACTGTAAAATAGTATAAATCTCAGAAATATAAAACTAGCAACTTGATTGCTAGTTTTTTTCAATATTGTGAAATTTAGGCTGCAACAAGATTTTCTTGTAACTCATCTAATCTTTCATTATCACTAGATGTGGTTAGTTTCCAATTTCATGTCAAAGTGTTTCTATTACGTTTTAGAACCTTTTCTATGTTTTCCATGTGTGGATTTATATATTTGTCATCGTCACGTAAAATAGATCTCCATATACTTTTTTTCTTTTTTAGTGGCAGGCTCCTAAAATTTCAATTATATTCAGTATCATCAGATTCTAATATGCCATCATCTTTACGAGCAATTTCTTTATAAACATCCCATCATCATAGTAAGAAAATATCATTATTGTCCAAGTTTCATGATTTATTTTTGAATGCATCATTCACTTCAGGTCTAGATAAGGCTCAAGAGTGAAATGCTATATCAAAGAACTTTTGGAATTCATCTAAGGCTGCCTTTAGCTCAGTTGGTAGTATTTTTCAGCTAAGAGGTGGACGAGATCGAACATTCCCTTCTAATCAGTATAAAAGAATCTTAGTTATATCTGTTCAGTCTATTTTTCAAACAGGGATAGTTTCATCAATTATATTTCAACTATCATTTTTTATCTTTGTTTTATGTCAAATATTATATGTTCATCAGTTTTCATTCACCTTATTTTTATAGTAATACGCGGTATTAATCCATTTACGAATATTTTGTCTTTCTTCGGCTGAATTGATTCAAAACCATGAAAAATATTTATTCAAAACAAAACTCACGGTTTTGGGATCTCCTGCATCTTTTTCCAAATTTTTAACACTTTCTTTAATGTTTCCCCAGAATTTTTTCTTGTTAGCAATATCATCCGAATCTTTTCATTTAAATTCTCAGTCTTCAATTCTTAGTCTATCAGATACGACATTAATATTTGTCAAAAGTCAATTATTAACCATAGTTGGATTATCTAATAGTCATCTATCAAATTCTTCTACATCTTCATCTAATAATGATTTTTTGAATTTTTCTAAAATATGTTTTTTATGAGAATCTTTTATTTTGTTAAAATCTTTTGTTGGCATTTTTGAAAAATATTCATTTAGTTCATCCATTTTATCATCAGTAAGCCATTTTTTTATTTCTTCTTGAAGTCATTTGAAGTCTATTCATCATTTTAATTGTCCATTTTTATGAAAATATTTGGTTACGTTTCTGGAGAAATCTCATTTAGGTTCGATATTATCCAGGAGTATTGCGATATTTTCGGCAACTCATGCTTCTTTTACAAGCATTCATGGGACAAATGACATAGGTTTGGACCATCCATAAATTTGTTTTTTTAATCCAGGATCACAATTTACGTCTAAAACTCAGCTTAAAAGAAATGTTAAAAAATGTTTTTGTGCACGCTTTTTTAGTGTTTCGTTACTAGCTAAATCAAACATTCTTCTCAAAGCTCATGCTCCTTGTTTATATCTAGCAGATCAGCATTTGTTAAATTCATCTTCCATAATTGCAAACCTATTAATGCTTTTATTTTTTGTATAAGTTTCGTTCACACTATCCTTCGTGAATCGTCATTTTTTAGCATCTTCTAACTTATTTGCAAATGTCTCAGAAAGTAATCTTTTTGATGGATTTGGTATATAATTAGTTGAATTATCTCAATTTATTCCTGGCTTTTCATGAGAAGGGAAATATTGTCATGGAAGCTTAGGATATGCTCATCTAACATTATTGATAATATAATCCATTTCACAAGTAGCTAACTGTTCGTTGAGTCATTTACTATCTTCTGATTTAGTCGCTTCAGCAATATCACGGTCTCTACTACAAGCAGCTTTGTCTCTCATAAATTGTTGATAATGAGCTTCTCATAATAAAATCTTTACCCAAAGTCATTGGTTTTCATATTCTGTTAATCCTCTAAAAGGAGATCATCCTTTTTCATAGTTTGCCAAAAGAAGGGCAGCAGCCTTACGTTTCTCCGTTATCGAAGTTTCTCCGTGTCTATCAAATAAATCTTTGATAAATTGTTTATATGATTTTCCATATAAAGTTTGTACATGAGCAGGTACTGTTTCGAATGTATCAGCAAAACGTCCATCACTCTGAAGAGCTTTCAAATAACCTTCAATTTCCTTCCATGCACCATTAAGCTCTTCATTGTATATCTCTTGTTGACGTTCTCAAATAGCACCTTTTATCGATGGTGGTAGTAACGGAATAGATCAAATAGCTTGTAGTAGCGGTCATTCCACTATTCACTTAAACTTTTCAGTTTGAGATTTATCGTAGTCATCTATTTTTTTCTTGATAGCTCCAAAGATATCTTTTAGTCAATTCTTAACGTTATTAAAACTGAACCGATTTAATGTCCATTTTCCACCATTAACCATTTTGAATTCTTGATCTTGTCTCTGAAGTGCACTTTTAGACTCTTCTTCAGTTTGAGGAATCAATCATTTTTGTGTAAAGAAAATCAAAAAATTATTCCAATCCATATCACGTTTATATGAAAAACGTTTCTTCTCAGTCTTTCAATCTTTTCATTTTTCATCTCAGTTAAAACTTGATGAAACAGTAAATGATTTTCTAATTGGATTATATTCCACTTTATATGTTGATTTATCATCGGCAGATGCTCAGAAATATTTTATTTCTATCTCCTTTTCTTTTCAATTCTCATCTATGATTTTTTTTATAAATTTGTCACCAGTCCATGTAGTTCATGATGGAGGAAATGCCAATTCTTCAGTTCACAGTTTACCTCACAATTTATCCCTGAAAGAATTGAAATCTGAGCTGTCAGGATCTGGTAAAAGCCAAACTTTATTGGAATCTTTTGATAGATTATTAAATTCTTCCAATGTCTTTTTACTCATCTTAAATTCTTTAGTTTTTCATTCTAGTTTGCTATTAAATTTTAACTCTCATCAGTATACAGCTCATTTAAATGTTCATTTTGTCATGTTCACATCACTAATTTTAACCTTCATCCATTGATATCATCATCCAGGAAGTTCACTATCTCACATTGGTAGCCAGATTTCAGATCAATTTTCAAACTTTCATAGCCATAGTTTTTCAATTTCTTCTTTAAATTTTGATGGTAAGTATTCTTCTTTTGCGCTTTTGCTTTCTTCGTCATCATCTTTATTATCTTCTTTATTATCTTCCTTGTTTTCTCATTTTTTGTGTTCGGTATTTTTTGCTTTTCCAAAAAGTTCTTCTACTTTTTTTTGTTTCTCTGGATCAAATTCTGTGATTGGAACTTTACTATTTATTACAAAGAATAAATAAATCAGATTTCAAATATTTTCTCATTTTATTTCGTATCTATCTCATTGATCAAATTTTGCTAAAAAATTTGATAGTTTTGTTTTATCTTCAATTGTAATGTTTAATCATTCAATATCTGCTTTATTAATTGTAAATTCCATGGGAAATGCATCATAAGATTTATCAGCATTTTTTCAGAATTCATCTATATCTTTTAGCCACTCATTTGGTCATTCTTTTATCTTTCTATGGATAGGAAGAAATATATCTCATGTTATTGGAGTGGTGGTTGTAGATCATGGTCTATTTACATCCAATAATCTTAGATTTAGTACTGGATTGCTTGTATCGGTTAGTTCTTTATAAAATGCTTTAAATTCATCAAAATTTCCCCAGTTTAGACTGAGAAACTCATTCATTCATTTGTCAACAAGCATTTTTAGGCGGATGTCTGCGACTTTATCGAAATAGTCCTTTAATGTGGTCGGATCTACTTTGGAATAATCAAAATCATTATTATAAAGCTGTTCCAACGCATTTCAAATTTTTGAATTTTGTACTTTTAAATATTTTAGATAAAATTCTCGTTTTAATTCTTTTATCTGTTTTTCCTTTTCTGATTCTCCTAGATTAGTATCGTTATTTATAGCATCTTTTCTTGTTAGGTAGTCTGGATATTTTTTGGATATCTCATCTTCATTGTATTTGTATTCATCACTTTCTCATACGACTGTATTTATGGCAGGAATGCTGTTCGTAAGTAATCACTGATAGATTTTTGAAAATTTTTTAGCGATGTTTATTGTACGATCAGCTTCTTTTCCTATTTCGAATGACAACAGAGTATCAAAATCATTTTTAGTATTTGCAGGTATAGTGGTGTCAGATAAATTTACTCACGTAGGAATTTGTTCAGCTGGAGGTAGAAGAGAATTTAAATCTTCATTTGTAATCACGATTTCTTTTAAAATATCTTCCAATACTTTTTTTCAGACTGTCTTACTTTCTTTTTCGGTTAAATAATTGAAAACTTTCTGAAAATATTCTGCAACATTAGTATTTCATGGAATTGCGCATTTAGTATCAAAATCATTATAAGGAGCCGTAGGAGCTCAAATTTTAGCACGAATTTTGTCATGAATTTTTTGAATAAATCCTTTTTTAATGTTGATATTCCCAATTTTATTTATGCAAACATTAAAATCCCACATCCAATTACCATATAATAGAGTAGCGAGGTTTATTCATTCATCTTTCATATCTTCAAATTTTATATCAGGTTTTACTTCAGCGAGTTTATTTATAAGGCTTTCTCATCATCTAAAATAAGTCTGATCAAAAAATCTGTTTATCAGTTCGGCATTTCTTTGTTCTCCTGCTTCAAAAGTATCAAACAAATCGTTTACAGTCTTTTCTAGACGTGCTCATTTTACAATGTTTGATGGTACCTCTTTTTGTAGATTCATTGATACAACGACCATAGTTTTTAGTCATATTTATAAATAAACACTATATTACAATTATATACACGAAATAAAAATAATCAAAATTTCATCAACATTTTTTACATTTTCATGTTCCGTTTTTAAAGTTTTGTTATATAATACGTTATCTAATTTCTATATTTAATACTATTTTAAAAAAAGTCAAGTCTAAATTCCCTCGAAAATCTTCTTTTTTGTAGTGAAAATATTATATTACAATTCGTTAAATTTAATTAAAAAAATATGAATGCCCTATAAAATTTTTGGATGTAAAGTGAATAAATATTTTCTTAATCAGCGATTGGATTTTTTCGATAAAAACTGAAAAAGTCTGGACGATACATTATTGATTGCGACATGTGTGGTAACAGATAGAGCTAAAAATAAGTGGGTAAGAGAAGTTAAGCATGCAGTTGATTCGTGATTGAATGTAATGATTACGTGATGTTGAAGCTTTTCTCGCGGAAATCTAATTTCAGAATCAGAGTTCTATTCAACTTATCCAGAATTAAAACAATACTCAGACAAAATTACACTTTTACCAGAAAGTCCATCCAAAAACTGATTTGAATATAAGATTTGATGAAAATCTTCCGTATACACAAAACATTTCCTTATAATTCAAAACGGATGTGATAACCACTGTTCATTTTGTCTTACAGTAGCCAAAAGATGACCACATATCAGTAGACCATTGGACGAAATTATTCAGGAAATTCATGAAATTGAGTCACAATGATGAAAAGAAATAGTTATTACGTGAATAAATCTGGCAGCTCGATGATGTTCAAATTCTGCAAAACCAGAAGAAACAAAATTTCCATACTTGCTTCGTGAAATTCTCAGACAAACTACAATCCCTAGGATTAGAATTTCCAGTATGTGACCTGAATATGCAAATGATGAATTTTTTGAAGTTGCTTCAGATGAGAGAATTTTGCCACATTTTCACTATTCAATCCAGAGTTTTTCAGATAGTGTGCTGAAAAATATGTGAAGACATTATTCGTCAGAAGAATTAAAAACTGTTCTTAAAAAAACAAGAAATTTAAAAAAGAAAAATTTAATTTCAATTTGAGCAGATATTATAGTTTGATTTCCATGAGAAACTGAGTTAGATTTTTTAGATACATACAATTGAATCGAAGAATTTTGAATTACAAAATTACATGCTTTCCCATTCTCAGATCACACTCAAAGAGAAAGAATTCCAGCATCATTTCTTCCAGATCAAGTTGAGTATAAAATAAAAAAGGAGAGAGAAATTAGACTTATTTTAAAATGAGATGAAATTAGAGATAAATTCATTAAATCAAACGAGTGAACCTCTCACAAAGTCTTAATTGAAGAAAGAAGAAACTGAAAATGGAGATGATGGACTGAAAATTATATTCAGGTTGAATTAGAATGAGATTATAAAAGGGGAGAAATTATTAGTCTAGTAATGCAATAATATATTAAAAATACATCATTTTAAAAATCAACTCAATAGTGGAAAACAATATAATATCTGTTATGAGATCTATCAATAGCGACTCACACTCACATTTGAGTAAAATGCTTCATGATAACCGCTTTATAGTGGCTTCACATACTAGTTTTCTCTTTCATAATCAATCAAGTTCGAGTTTTCTTGATTGCAGAAATTAGGTCTTCAGTACAATCAGATTTTGAACATTTATATGTATTGTATCATATGCTTTCCGAAAAAGAAGCTCCTCATCATATACTTTTTGGAAAATTTATTCATAAATTTGAGAATCGGTTCAACATAGAGTCGTAATTGTAGTAACCATCACCGATATTTCTAAGGTGTAAATTTGAAGTTTTCCCAGAATCTGCAAGTATATTCGCCCATAAAGTAGCAGATCATTCCAAATCCAAATTATAACGATATGTGTTATATCAAAGAGATTTCCTTTCCTGATTATGCCATGATAAAATTGCTTCACGTACTTTTTGCTCATTTATATTTCAAAGATTGTCAGATATGTGTGGCAAATTAGAAATTGTTATTTTAGAAGATTGCACAAATTCTCATCACTCTTCCATTAATTGAGATTGAAATGCATTTAGCATATTTAATGTATAATTTCTAATTTCTGCGTAAAGCCAAGAATTTTTATCTTTTGTATACTTTGATGAAGCTAATAAATCTGAAAAGGATTGTAAGTACTCAATCTTTTCACTTGTAGTTTCCATTTTTGCTATTTTTTTATCTATAGTTGGAGTGAAATCTGCAACACTCACAGCTTGAGCATTATTAAGAGAAATTATAAATAAGAATAATATTCCCAAGAATATTGAACTAAAATTTTTCATTAATAATTCTTAAGATTAAATTTGTAGCGAAAGTATAGAAATTTGGAATATGATGTCAAATTTTGTTTGATATATTACTTTACAAAAGGTGTTTCATAAATTATAAAATTTTTTATTTGCATTTTACTATCAAATTTTTATACAATAAATCATATTATTGATACAGTCCCATAGGGACTTTTTATTATTCTTAATTTCGTGTTATGAATCAGCAGTCAAGAGACCAGATTTTTCAACTTTTAACAAATATTGAAGAAAATAAAAAAGTTATTCCGACGTTCTCAGATATGTGTAAACATCCATTATTATGAACTAGATTTTCTGAAATGAAATGAAAAGAAAAATCAGAAATCCAAGAATGTATTAATGAATATATAAAGATGAGAGTTGAATCATTATGAAAAACAAAGTGATGACAATTGTTTCAAAGATTTTATGAATGAGAGAATGAATTATTTTGGGAATTTAGAGAGCTAAATGAAAACGATAAAACAGCATCTAGTGCTAAATTTCAAAAAATATGAAAAAAAGTAGAACAAGAAATGTTCCGTTTAGAATGAATTTTAACGGATAGAATGTTAAAACAGGAAAAATGATTGGATAAAGTTATTGAATCATTTTACAACATTGTCTATGCATTCTTTCCTAGATATAATTTTGTTGAGTAGTTTATTATTTTAAATGAATAGCATATAATTTACAAATTTTCAGATGTCTTTATCGCATTTTCGTTTTGACTGTTTTCTAATTTTTTTTGCTCATTCATAATTGTAAACAACCACCAACACGTCATCAAAATTAGAGCCACAAGTAATGCAATGTCTTTAATCAGCTTTGTTTTTTTCTGAGCTTTTCTAAGCTGTTTTTTCTCCTCAGGAGTTTCTGCTATTTGATGGTTTCGTTTATATGCTTTAAATTCATCGAGTATTATTTGCAAAACTTCTTCAGGAGTTCTATCACTAGTATCAATTACTAAATTATAATTATTTGGATTCCACAAATCTACATCGTATAACTTCATATAACGAGATTCATCACTTGAGTTTCTCTCTTTTACTTCATCTATTGCATGTTTTTTTGTTGCATGTTTATCCGTATCTCTTTCAGCTTTAAAAATCCTTTCTCCTGCTACTTCTTCATCCACATCTAATAAAATTTTGAAAGCTTTAGGTTGAGCATAAAAACCAAGGCGAGAATCCAGTATTATATTATCTGACAACTTCAAATTCTTTTGATATTCTTCATATTTCAAATCAAATTCTGCAGATTTTTCGGGATCATCTCACATTTTATTAAATTCTATGATGTTGATTCACATCTCGGCAGCTAGTTTTCTTTTCATATCACCAATTGAAACTATTTCATATCCTAGTTCTTTCGCCAAAAGCTTGGAAACAGTTCATTTTCCACTTCAAGCTTTTCATCACATAGTTATCAGCATTATTTTTTTCAAAAACTATAAAACTCTGATATGAATGTAAAGTTATAATCATAAAATGCAAGTATTTCATAAAATAAAAAGCTACCTAAATAGGCAACTTTTTATCATTAAATATACATTATGCTAATCTAGATTTAAAAGATCAATAGTACTTAGGCCCCATCCTTCCGCAAAAGTTTGATACTCTTGAGCAACTCATTGATAAGCTAAGGCTACTCATATCAATCAAAATGCTTGAGCTATTCATTCATCAGAATTTTCCTCTTCTTCTTTCGTTAAAGCTATTTCAATTAACCCAAGAATGCTTTCAGAGTACAAATCTAGGAAACTATTACTTGAATCTATAAAAGTCTTAGTTCTTTCATATTTTTCTTCTAGTCAGAATTTATCATTTTTAATATTTTTAGTTATTTTTGCCAAATCTTCCAAAAGCTTATTGTTCTTATTTTTATTTTCATTAATAACTTTGCTAAGTTCTGATCTGAGTTTTTTGATTAACTCTTCTTTTTGTTGTTTTGTCATTTTATCCGGATCAATATCTTCCACATTTATTCACATAGATTCGAGTAGTTCTTCATCATCCAAATCGGATAATTGATCTAATCAATCTTTGAAATATTCAGATTCAATTGCTAAATAATTTGCTAAATCAGATTCTCATTTTTTTTCAGCAGCATCCTTTAGCATAGCAAGAAATTTATAATCATAATAATATTTAGTTCCATCATTTCACGTATATATCACATTAGAATTGCTATACATAGATGAAATATATTCGTTGTTAGACTCTTCATTATTATCGACAATATTCGTATAATTACCGGAAATTTCGATATTAGTAGGTTGTATAGAATCAACAGAGTTGACTTTTCATGTATTAAGATAAACATTTGAACCAAATTTTTCATACATTCTTTTAAACATAATCATTACATCTCATCTTTTTGCTGTAGCCCCTTTGACACTTTTAATATTGTTCATAATTCCCGCATCTTTGAGAGCATTTACATGATAAATATAATATCATTTTCATTCTACATTATGTCTATCTCCCCATAGGATTCTTGAAAGAACAGTTCAAAGCTGAGCCCTATCAATTGGTTGAGTAGGACTAAACTTGTTTCAGTTAGCTCACATAATGTCATATGCACAAGTTTTCTTTGTGTAAGGAATTAAATCTTTAGTAATTTTATTTTCATCTGAAAAATAACAAGAACTTGATAATGTTTGTTTTACTCAAGCAACATTTTCAAGGTATTGTACCACCATTTTAGCAAAAGCTTGTCTGGTAAGTGGTGAATTCATTTTAGCAGCTTCAATGCTTGGCTGTGTGGTGAGTCCGTGTGAATAAGCCCAATTGTAGGCCTCCTTTTGCTCTTGTGTAAAAGCAAATGTACAAGAAGCGGTGGATAGAATTGTAAAAGTAAATACTCATAAAAGGCTGAAAAATTTTTTCATGTTCTATTTTGTAAAAAATTAAAATAATTTACAAAATATATTATATATAAAAAAATAAAATTGTCAAATTTTGTGAATATAAAATCTTTTGTTAGTTCATGATTGGATTTTTTACAGCTACAAAGAATGAAGAATGAGAGAATTTTTCGTTATCAGCAAAATTTCAATCTCAATCAATAAATGTGTTTGATTTTATTGTTAATCATGAAAAATTACTCAGATTTTTTAACTCTTCTAATGAGAAAAAATGGTAAAATCTTTCATAAATTTTTCAATTTTCATCAGTTCGCGGCACTAATAAATCACGAGAACTTGATTTATTCAACCTAAGCCAGGATAATATCTTAGCTTTCATTACGATTTTCCAATGCTTTTTTATAAACCAATCGGACAATGATCGGTTAGTCATCAACAATATTCCATCATAATCTAATAAACGATAGAAGTTTTTCATCAAATAAGAACGTTCTTTACTTGTCGGAATATGCTGAAAGCTTGATGTTCAAACAATCAAATCAAAAGACTCTTGCTCAAAATTTTTAACTAATTTTGTGATATCTCATTGAAAAAAAGTCAGATTTGGATTATCTTTGCTTGCATAGGAGAGTAATTCATCGGATAAATCTATTCCTACATAGTCAAACTGTCCAGGAAAATTCTGATTTAATAAGCTGGCAAATCTTCCACTTCCACATCCAAATTCCAACACACGGATTTTTTTTCATCCTTCGAATAGGGGAGTAATCGCCTCTAGAATTGCTTTCTCTTCATGCCAAAACTTTTTACGAGTTTCTGCATATTTTTTCGCTTCAGTATTATAGAATGACTGTAAATCTTGCTTAATCTCTTGATTACCAAAAAAATCATTATTCTTCTTTGGTTGAACAACTTTTTCAGATTTTTTCTTATTTTTAATTTTTAATTCTGATACTTTCTTGGATGAAAATCAAGATTCTTTTTTCATTCACAATTCGTTAAATAAAAAATCATATTCAGAATAAATTTTCTATGATAAATTGCAAGAAATTAGTTTTTTTGTTAAATTAAAAATGAGCAGGTAATACACCTGCTCAAAACTCAAATACTTTAATCCCTTTCGCTTGTCACTACTTAGGAGTAAATGAGGCGGATTCCACATTAGCCTCCAGTAATACGATCCTTGGGGAATCACTTGAAGAAATCTTTCACAACTGAAGGGATTCAGCAGACATTTTTAATTAACAAACCCAGAATGCTAAAACTGGTCCAGTTCCGTGACCTACCGAAACCATGTGTGGTCCTAAAACTTCCTCCTCGTTTCATTCCAATATAACCCAACCAGCGACAACTAGCCTCATGAATATCGTTACTCTGATCTGAGGTATACTGTTCAAAAACGGATCATAGGCGTTTTAAATGAAATATAAATATTTAGACTTCTATTTCAATTAATTAGCCTCAAAAAGTTTTTCTTTTCTTGAATTTCTGACTCTAAACATTATTCTACATTCAGATTTATTTTTGATTTTTTGACTTATGCAAAAAAAGAAATTCTATGTAACTACTCCAATTTACTATGCAAACGGTTTACCTCATATCGGACATGCAAATAGTTCTTTTATCGCAGACTTATATGCCAGACGATACAGACTGATGTGATATGAAGTAAAATTTTCTACATGAGTAGATGAGAATGGTCAAAAAATGGTAGAAAAAGCTGAATCTGAATGAAAAGATGTAAAAACTTTTCTTGATGAAATCGCTGCATGATCAGTTGAAATATGGAAAGAATTACAAATTTCTTATACTGACTTTATCAGAACTACTTCAGAGGATCACAAAGAATTCGTTCAAAAAATGCTGAATATAGTTCACGATCAATCTGAATCCGTATCGGATGAGGCTCAAAAAGATATTTATGTATGATCATATGAATGACTATACTGTACATGATGTGAATCATTCAAAAATGAAAGAGATTTAACACCTGATGGATTATGTCCAGATCATCTAACTAAACCTGAAAAGGTATCAGAAACAAACTTGTTTTTCAATCTAAAAAAATATTCAGATTTGTTTGAAAAATTATGGGCAGAAAATCCTACATTCGTAGAGCCAGGAACCAGATTCAACGAAGTAAAAGCTTTCGTGAAGTCATGATTGGAAAATTTCTCAATTTCCAGAGAAAATAAACATAATGGAATTTGAATTCCTTTACCTTGGGATCCAGAGCAGGTTACTTATGTATGGTTTGATGCATTATTCAATTATATCACAGTTTGTTATAGAAATGGAGAAAATGGAAAATTCTGGGATGATGATACATATATTTTGCATATTTTATGAAAAGATATCGTAAAATTCCATGCAACATATTGGCCAGCAATGCTAGAGGCCACATGAAATCGTTTTCCAGACCAGGAATTTGTGACATGATATCTAACAGTGGATGGTCAGAAAATGAGTAAATCGCTTGGAAATGTAGTAGATCCAATTCAAGTTTCTCGTGATTATGATAGAGATGCTTTGGTATTCTATTTATTAAATGATGTGCCATTAGGTTCTGATTGAGATTTCTCTTGGGAGAGATTCAATTGAACATGGGAAAAAATTCTGATTTGATGATGGGGAAATCTCGTAAATAGAGTTTCAAATCTATGAAAAAAATATTGAATCACTGAGTGAAAATTTGACCAAGATAGATGGAATAGTTTCAAAGAAGGACTTTCAGATTTTTCTTTACTTTCAATTATTGAAGGGGAGTGGGATAATGAAACAATGGAAAAGACATACCTAGAAAATGCAAATACTAAAGCTTTTGTGGAAGATTGGTATCGCTTAGTGCAGGCTGCTAACGAATATATTTCAAAGGCTGAACCATGGAAGAAATATAAAGAAGAATCCACGAAGCAGGAGGCTCTCGATGATTTATCATTCTTACTTTGGGTTATTAAACAGCTTGGATTAGTTTCTGCTCCATTATTGATTAATTGATTCGCTCATTTGCAGAATATTTTATGAAATGCAGAAATTCAGGCGATAGATACATCCAAAAATGAAAAATCTGATTTCAAATCAATATTTGATGCTAAATCATATTCAGTAAATCTAAATCCAGAAATTATGTATCAAAGAAAAGAACAAAATTAATTTCATGTTTTTCTATGAATGAAAAAGAGATTATGAGTTTCGTGAATAATTATCGTCGTTATATTATGCTTATTTTTTGTATTTCATGATAATAAATGAAACGAAAGCTTACTTAATCAAGAAGAGAAAATTAATTATTCTGAATATATAGATTTATCTACATCTGAAATAAAAACATCAATAATACAAAAGACACTTTCAGATAACTGAATTTTGAAGACATGAAATAATTTATATTACAATAAAGATTTAGATAGAATTACCAAATTAGCGATTGAACTTCCTAAAAATTCTGTAAAAGAATTAGATCTTTCAGAATTGAAATATTTAAGAAATCTTAAAAGTTTGAATATATATTGAAAATATGAGTTTATACAAACTCAAGAATGAAGCTGGGAGAGTGTATGAAG
>Ga0310691_10003065_pt1 | contig 20743 bp, 18 predicted proteins | sample 176DNAGHGlowgp2_FD_203887 | JGI IMG/M metagenome (GOLD analysis project Ga0310691, IMG submission 203887) | Sheep rumen microbial communities from Palmerston North, Manawatu-Wanganui, New Zealand - 1766 DNA GHGlow gp2 (v2) (version 2) | ecosystem: Host-associated > Mammals > Digestive system >...
TTAAGGACCTTGGTGCCGGTGTTATTGCAATAAACAATGAGCCGGATGGTTATAATATTAACCTAAATTGCGGCTCACAACACACAGAACAATTAACAGAAACAATTAAAGGCTCGCATGCTCACTTTGGTATCGCCGTTGATGGTGACGGAGACCGAGTTATTTTGGTTGATGACAAGGGACAAGTTATTGACGGGGATCAACTGCTTTGCTTTTTGGCACAATATTTAAAAAAGCACAATCAACTTAAAAACAACACTGTTGTCAGCACAGAATGGTCTAATTTGGGACTTGGTCGCTATATGAAAGATAATGGCTATACTCTGCTTAAAAGCAAGGTTGGCGAGCGATATGTCATTGATTTAATGAAAGAAAGCGGCGCTTCATTAGGGGGAGAGTTGGTTGGACATATTGTTATTTCCGATTATGCAAAAACAGGAGATGCTTTAGCGACGGCTATTGTTCTTTCTCTCGCTTATTTGGAAGACGGACGAAAAATGAGCGAAATTTTTCCAATTTTTGAGCCGTATCCTTGTATTATTGAAAATATTCGTTTTACAAATAAGGAATATATGGCTGAAAGTGTTGAATACGCAGATGTTAAAGAAGCACTTGATAAAGCAAAATCAGAACTAGGTGCAGATAGCAATTTAATAGCCAGAAAATCCGGCACAGAACCGGTTATAAAGCTCAGAGTTGAATCTCCAGATGAGCAATTAGTCAAGAAATGGGCTCAAGAATTAAGGAGGTTGATTGAGCAATATAAAAAATAGAAATTCTTGAGATTATACACTTATTTTAAGCCAGTTAACTCAAGTAGTGTTTAAAAAGGATGGTTGTTGAGGGATTATGCACTGTGGATTTTTTTAAGAAATTTAAGAAAAACATTAAGCAAAAACAATGCTCTAAAATAGATGCGGTAATGTTATTTGTTTTTTTGGGCTTATTGTTTATCCCAATGAGTAATTTTTCTGATGCTGACAAATCTCTTCAGGAAAACCGAGCACTTGCCAATTACAAGCCTCTTTGGCAAGATGGCAGGTTTAACCGTAGCTATAGTCTGGATTTTGAAAAGTGGTTTAACGATAGGTTCTTTGGAAGAAAATACCTTTTGGATATATATTACAAAATCAAATATACCCTAGCGCCTTTGGCGGGAAACAGATATGTTTTAGTCGGTAAAGATGGCTGGTTGTTTTATAAAATGGAGAGAAGCCTTGATAATTTTGCCAATAGATTAATATTATCTCCTCAAAAAATGCAACAAAATTTACTTTATCTTAAGGCCATAGATGCTTGGTGCAGAAAAAATGGAAAGGAGTTCTATTATGTTATTGTGCCGGATAAAAATATGATATACGGAGAATATTACAGGTTTATCAAAAAAGAACATAGCAGCAATTATGGGGTAGCACATCAATTCTATAATTATATCAAAGAAAATTCCGATATCAAAGCTGTTTACTTGTATGATGCCCTTATGGAAAACAAAGATAAAGGTTTGTTGTTCTATAAACAGGATACTCATTGGAGTCATCTTGGTGCCTACTATGGTTATAAATCTTTGATGAAGCTTATGGATATTCCCACAAAGTCATTTGAATTTGAAGAAAAACCTTTCGAGGGAAATCTTTATAGAATGCTTGGTTCTAATACTATACAGGATAATTCCTTGTACAAAACGTTAAAAATAAAAGATACTTCTTTCTGTAAATTTTATGAAATAAATGCAATGAATAACGAGTGCTTTAATTCAAACGGAACAAAAAATGTCTTTATGTTAAGAGATTCCTGTGGCGGGGCTTTATTATATTATTTGAGTGGGCATTTCCATAAAATTTATACGGAAAAAAATACACATGTATTGACTCCGGAAGATTTAGAAAAGATTGAAAGCGATTATGATATTGTGATATTTGAAGTCGTTGAGAGATTTATTCCTATGATGCTAGATGAACCTTTTTACAAACGTTTCAAGGAGTAAATCTATGTTGTTTTCATCTATGGTTTTTATTTTTGTATTTTTGCCGATTGTAAGCGTTACCTACTTTTTAATTAGTAAAAAATTGAGAAATATCCTGCTACTCATAGCCTCTGTTTACTTTTACGCATGGGGTGAATTTTCTCATTTACTAATCTTAATTTGCTCCATATTTATAAATTATGCGGGCGCATATTTTATTAGCCTGGCTAAAGAACATAAGCAACGTTTTATATTATTAGTATGTACCGTTGCCTTAAACCTAAGTTTTTTGTTTTATTTTAAATACTTTGATTTTTTTATAGATAACCTTTTGAATGTTTTTAGTACAAACTATTATCATACCTCAGGCATTATTCTACCGATAGGTATCTCTTTCTATACGTTCCAAGCGCTTTCCTACGTTGTTGATGTTTACCGTGGTGAAGTTAAAGTCCAAAAAGATATTTATAAATTAGCACTCTATATCTGTTTGTTCCCGCAACTTATCGCCGGTCCGATTGTGAAATACCATGACGTTGCCGAGCAGATAGACGAGCGGGACGTCACTTTTGATAAGGTTGCCTATGGTGTTAAACGTTTCATTATCGGTCTTGCCAAGAAAATGCTTATTGCTAATACTTTGGGTGCCGTAGCGGATAAGATTTTTGAGCAACCGGTTGTTCAATTTGACGCCTTAACGGCGTGGATTGGCGCATTTGCTTACAGTTTGCAGTTGTTCTATGATTTCTCCGGTTATTCGGATATGGCAATCGGTTTAGGCTCCATCTTTGGCTTCAAGTTTTTAGAAAACTTTAATTATCCGTACATTTCAAAATCTATTACCGAGTTTTGGCGCAGATGGCATATCTCTCTTTCCACGTGGTTTAAGGAATATTTGTACATTCCGCTTGGTGGTAACAGGGTAAGCAAAGCCAGAAACTATGTTAATTTGTTTATTGTCTTTCTAGCGACCGGTTTTTGGCATGGTGCCGCATGGAATTTCATCTTCTGGGGTTTGTGGCACGGTATGTTTATCATCTTTGAAAAAGCAACCGGCTGGCACAAAAAAGAGGGTAATTGGAAGATTGCCACAGCACAGCATATTTATTGCATCTTAGCCTTTGTTATCGGTTGGGTAATGTTTAGAGCAGATAATATGGGTTATGCTTGGAATTATATCAAAAATATGTTCGGGTTAATCAGTGAACACAAAATTGCCTACGAATACGCTTATTACATTGATAATATTGAAATTATTGCCTTTGTTGCGGCTATTCTTTGTGCTATGCCGATATTTAATAAAATATTGGAAGTCAAATACGAACGTATATGGCTCCGTGCCGGTATAAACATTTGGCTGATGTTCTTGTTTATCTTCTCATCCGCCACAATTGCCGCTTCAACTTATAATCCGTTTATTTATTTCAGATTTTAGTAAGCTCTTGTTTATTCGGTTATGTCATTTAAGCTGTGAAGACTTTCTTCAAGCGCCTTATCTTGAATCTGTAAAGCATTCGTCTTTTTTAGACCGTTCTCTATTTTATATCTGACTTTTCTTCTATTTAGCCCTTCCTGCTCTTCTTTTTGTTTTAGAGCTTGCTTCCACAAAAAGACAGCTTCATTTTTGCGTCCGCCCTGCCAGTACGCGTCACCTAAATGATCACTGATAATCGCATTTTGCGGATTTAACTCTGAAGCTTTTTCTAAATAGAGAATCGCATTTTGGTAGTCTCCGGTTTTAAAATATGCCCAACCTAAACTATCTATAATAACACCGTCGTTAGGTTCTTTTTCATACGCTTCTAATATATAAGCTATGGCTTTATCTGTGTTTGTTTCATTTTTAAGCCAACTATAGCCTAAATAATTTAGTACTTGCGGATGGCGATTGCTCAATTTTAAGGCTTTTTCAAGGTTTTCTTCGGCTTTTGACCACTCATTATTTCTATCATAAGAAACAGCTATGGCATAATATACCGGCCAATATTTTTCGCTATCATAAAAGATAGATTGAATAGCCTCATTATAGTATTTTATAGCATCCGGCTGGTTATTGCTCATTCTTAAAATATCACCCAAATTAAATAAAATTTGGAAATTCTTTGGATTATCACGTAAAAGTTTTTTTAAGACCTTGGCGGCTTCATCATATTTCTTTTCTGCCGTTAAATTGTCCGATTTTTTAATCTGTGCCGGATAGTACATCTCAGATTTTTTATTTATCGCATCATAATACTTATTTGCTTCGCTGTATAAACCGCGCTCTTCTAAAATATCTGCCATGGCAATTTTAGCTATATCGTTATTCGGGTTGAGATACTGAGATATCGCCATGTATATCTGGGCATACTCATAGCCGGAAGGAATTGATTTAAATAAAAGTGCCACCTCCAAGAAAACCTCGCTGCCACCGATATCTGCCGTTTTAACAACAGCTTCCGTTTTTGTACTGCCTTCCCTTATTTTATCATTTAGACTTGAAAGCATTTCCTTCATATTGCTTGAGCCATAATATTTGGCTATAAGCTTTAAAGCTTTATCTTTTTGTCCTTGACGCACTAAAAAGTTTGTAATTAACTGTAGGGCGCGGAAAGAAATATCAACTTTTTCATCTCTAATAATGCTACCATAAAAGGCATCTGCCTCATCATTACGGCTAAAATATTCAGCAATTAAGCCACGATGCAACTTGTAAACCGTTTTCATTTCCTCGGTTTTTGATATCTTCTTTAATTCGGCCACTGCCTGTTCGTAATTATTTTCGCCAACAAAACTCCATGCATTAAATAGTGGAGCTATTAATTCTTTGTATGTTTTTTCTTTTATTTCATTAACTTTACTGCGAGAAAATCTGTAATTTTTATTCTTAAAAGCGTGAACTGCGTTGATAACATCTATAAAACTGTTTTTATCCCCCTTTTCACGTGCGATATTGGCATATTTTACAGCTTCATCTATCTTTCCCTGTGAGATAAGAATCATATATGTTTTGCTGAGGACATCATCACTGATGTATCCTTTATCTATTGTCTTGATATAATATCTGGAAGCATTTTGATAATCTTGACGAATTAAAGCGACACGACCGGCTAAGTAGTTTCCATAAACAGAATCCACTTTTTGAACTTCGGCATATTGGTCTTGGTGCTTTTGTAAATTTATAAAATTTCCCGTACAAGAGTTAAATATACCTATACCGCTTAATAGTGTTATAATATAGCTTACTTTTAACATTTCTCGCCAAATTCCTGTTGTTTTAATGTATATTAACATTTTTCTCTTAACTTTAAACTAAATTTATTATATTTGTGTAAATAATTGCTTTATATTGCAATAAAAAGTGTAATATATATAATCTGGTAGTAATGAATAAACAAATTAACATAAAGGAATCTTTGGATTGGTATATCTGGGCTGGTGTTACGGAAACCTGTGCAGAGGATGTTTGTATTTTAAATACAGAAAATCATTTTTCACAACAAAAAATTGTTGCTCCAACTTCTTCTGTTTCCACACGTCCGACCGCTACCGTTTTAAAAAATGCTCGCGATATTTGTGTTTCTGCAACATCTCTTGATGAATTAAGAGAGATTCTTATAAAATTTGAGGGCTGTAATTTAAAAAATACAGCCGCATCAACCGTTTTCGGTGATGGTGATGCACATGCAAAGGTTATGCTTATCGGCGAGGCTCCGGGGGCAGATGAAGACAGAATGGGAAAACCTTTTGTCGGCAGATGTGGTAAATTATTAGATAAAATGCTTGAAGCCATTCATTTAAGAAGAGAGAATTGTTATATTACAAATGTTCTTCCATGGCGGCCACCGGGGAATCGTACCCCGACAGATGATGAGGTCGCTGTTTGCCTTCCTTTCTTAAAAAAACAAATTGACCTAATTAAACCTGATTTTATATTGCTTTTGGGGGGAATCGCACTCAAAGCGGTGATGGATAATTCTGATTCCATTTCAAGAACAAGGGGAAAGTGGTTGAAGTATGTTGCAGATGGTAAAACCATACCGGTTTTAGCTACTTATCATCCGTCTTATTTATTGCGTAGTTCTGCTCAAAAAGCAAAATCATGGGCTGATTTTTTGCGCCTAAAAAAGAAAATGGATGAAATTAAATAAAAAATTATCGCATTAACAAAAATTAAACTATCTTTGTTTATTATGACCTCATAAACAAAAACTTATGAGGTTTAAGATGAGAAAAACAACTAAGAATTTATCTGTTTTATTGTTTGGGTGTGTCGCTTTGGCTTCCACAACGGCTCGCGCTGTTGAAAACAAGTCAACCACTCCTGAAAAAGAACCGACCACACGTAGTGATGCCGTTATCTTTAAGGTTCACGATATCAGCCCTGTTTTGGATGACGGAATCGTTACCGGTTGCGATTATACCGTGACTCTTTATAACAGAACATCTATAAACTTCAGATCTTTTACCATTAATATGGCTTGGAAAGATGCTGTTGACGAACGTTTTAAGTTTGATCGTTATTTAGAAACTTTGCTTACTCCTGAAGAAATTGCGCAGCAAAGAGAATTTATGAGCAAAGACGAAACTTCTAAGCCTATGCAAACGGCCATTACCGTTAATGCTTTTGGTGCTGATAAACAAATTTCCGTACGCGGCCATGTTAATAATGAAAAATGTTACTTAATGCTGAGTAACGCCGCTTACACAGTTTCTCCGTGCGACATTGCTCGTAATGTTGACAATATAAGCACTAAAGGACTTGAAAATAAGGAGTGCACAGCCCTGTTCCAGTTGGTCAACACTTCAAATCCTGAATATTTCGGTCAATTTAAGAATATTTCAGCAACGGAAGTCGCATCTCAAAATCAGACCGTTCAAGAAAACGAGCTTTCTGATATTGACACCGTTATCAGCAAAATTGTTGAAAACTTAGGTACTTCTGATAAGACTTTAACCGATATTAACTAAAGGGACAGCTTATGAAAAGCTATGTTTCGGCTCTTTTTCTTGCTTTAAGTTGTGCGTTGTTGCCGGTTGTTGCTTCTGCACAAATTCTTGATGATGATATGCCGGCATCTTCCGGCAATGTGCCGACAACGAATGATGCTGATAAAGATGAAGCACTTTTTAACGAACTTTTTAGTGATTATTCTGAGACAGACCGTGATATAACCAAGGTTAAAAATTTTGATGATGCCTTAGACCAAACTGCCAATATTATACAAAATACAAATCCTGAGATAGTCCAAGCTCCGGAACAAGAAAAAGAGCAATTACCACCTGTTGAGGGTGATCTTCTTATCGGCGTTACAAACGGAACTTTCAGAATAACCAAAAATGCGTTGGGCGAGCCGGCTTGCTCTTTCAGCGTTACGTTAAAATCAACCTTAAACAGGAAAATCCGCACAATTGCGCTGAATTTGATTTATCCTTACAGAACTTTTGCTTTTATTTTTACAAATATTCCGGAGAACGGCTCGCAAGAGAAGTTTATCCGTACAGCAGGGGATATTTGTTATAATTTGGTCGGCGTGCCGGATATTGATATCAATAAATGTCGTATTTGGGCGACGGACAGCAAAGAATGTGCCGCACGTATGAAGTGGGATGAAAACTTAAAAGTGCCGGAGAATCCGGACCCGCAAAGAAAATATATGCTTACCTACTAAGTTTAACCGCATGCGAATCCGCTTGTAAATCCTTTAAAAAAGTGGTATACTATGGGTTAGAAACCTATAGATATTATATAATTATGAAACAGAAAATATTGTCGTTCTTCTGGGCTCTTTTCTGCGCCTGGTTGACGACCTTGGTTTTAGCTTGGCTAAACACCAAGATTGAATTTACGGGGTGGTTATTCATCCCTAGTTTGATAGACTTTCTTCACGCTCACGAGTGGGCACCGAAGGATATTCTATTTTATGCGCTTACCCTGTTTTATTGGGCAACCGGTATTCATAAGGCATACGGTATTGTGCTTTATATGCTTATCGGCATTGCTACCTTTGCCGTGGTATCAGTTCTAGTCTTAGGATTTGGAATTCTGCTTATCAATTGGCTGACAGGGTTACTCTAACGGAGTTGTTTTTTGGGCTTCCCCCCAAAAAACAGCTCTTTTTTTGTATTGGTTAATTGATTCTTTAAAATTATATGATAAAGCTTAGGCTAACATATTATGCATTGATTTTGAAAAGAGGAAAAAATGGATACACAAGTTGCTAGTGAAGCTGCCAACCAACTCTCTATGTGGGCAATGGTTTGGTCATCTGATTTGATTACCAAAGCTGTTATGATTGGCTTGATTGCCGCATCTGTTTGGTCTTGGGCGATTATTTTTGAGAAATTTAACACCCTCCGTCAGGTTAAAAAACTCTCTAAATTATTTGAAGAGCGTTTTTGGTCCGGTGGTTCGTTAGATAAACTTTACGACTCCATCGGCAACCCGCAAGACCCGATGTCTGCCATGTTTGTTGCCGCAATGAAAGAGTGGCGCCGCACAAATATTATGAAATCTAAAACAGACCGTGGTTTAAGAGGTGTTTCTTTGCAACAACGTATAGAAAAAGCGATGATGGTTTCTATGGATAAAGAATTAGATGAACTGGATAACCATTTAGGCTTTTTGGCTTCCACCGGTTCAGTTGCACCGTTGGTCGGCTTGTTTGGTACGGTTTGGGGTATTATCGCTTGCTTTAACGCCATTGCGCAGACACAAAGCAATTCTTTAACCTCTATCGCACCGGGTATTGCCGAAGCTTTGTTTACCACCGCTTTTGGTTTGATAGCGGCAATTCCGGCATACGTTGCTTATAATATTATTACTTCTGATATTGAGCGCTATGCCAAAAAGTTGGAAAACTTCTTGGCTGAGTTCTCAAGTATTTTGTCACGTGAAATTGATGATACCGCTATTCGCGCGGATATTGCCGGAGAATAATAATGATTGTTAATGGAAGAGTCCAAAGAAGACCAAGCCGGCGTAATGCTAATATCAACATGACAAACCTTATGGATGTTATGATGGTTCTTTTGGTGGTGTTTATGGTTGCAGCACCGCTTATGACTTCCGGTATTCCGCTTGATTTGCCAAAAGTCGGTGGCGGCACGTTAAACGGTAAGGAAACATCAATTAACATCAGCGTAGATAAAGAAGGACAATACTATATCGGACAAAGTGTCATTGAGCCGGATACCATTATTGATAAAATTATGGCCATTAAAGGCGAAAACAATGATGTAACCATAACTATTTCCGGCGATGCTCATTCTGCATACGGTAGTGTTATCGGGCTTATGGCAATGCTTAAAGAAGCCGGATTCAGCAAGGTCGGGCTTAAAACGGAAGCGCGGAAAAAATAAACTAAAGAAAGACTATTGATGAAAAATAAGTACCTATATCAATCAGTAGCTTTTCACATAGCAGTACTTCTGCTGTGTATCTTTGATATACCTTATTTTGCCAGCAAACATGACTTTGATGATACACCGCCGATTATGGTTAATCTTGATGACGTTACCATATCTGATATGACAAACTTGCCAGAGTTGGCTGTTCGCGGTGAAGAAAGAAAACCGGCAACGCGTAAAGAAAAACCTATTGAAGAACAAGCTTCTCAGAAACAGGCTCCGAAAGAACCGGAAGTCAAAGAAGAAACCCCGCCGGAACCGGAAGTTGAAACACCGGAAATTAAATCTCCGTCCTTAATTGAAGATGCGCCGAAAATGGAAGAATCCAAAGAAGAACCGACCAAAGAAGACAAAAAACCGGTTGAAAAAAAGAAGCCTGCCCCTATCCCGCAGAAAAAACCACAGATAAAACCGGATAAAAAGCCGGAAAAGAAACCGGAACCAAAGAAAGACAGTAAACCGTCAAGTACCGGAAATTCCAAACCGACTGTTAATAATAAAAACCCGCTAGAGAGTTTGTTTAAGGCAACAGATGATTTACAAAAACAAATAGGTGACAGAGATGCACCGGCGCAAATTCCTTATAATGAACCGGTTAATAATATGGGTATTGAGGGAGGTAACAGCAAAGGTTCATACTTTAGTGAGTTATCTGTTTCCGGCATAGATTTTGTTAAAACAAAAATTCAAGAGTCTTGGCAAACTGTTACCGGTGGTAAAGAAGACCGCACCATTGAAGTTGTCATCAATGTCAGCCTGACTAAAGAAGGTGAGATAAAGTCTGTTGATATTGAAAATATGAGCCGTTATCGTTCAGATACCTATTTTTCTGCCTTAGCAGATAGTGCCGAGCGAGCCATACATAAAGCTCAAGCCGGTTTCGGAGTCTTCAAAGTGTTGGCAAAACAAAGCGGCTCTGATTATGACAAATGGAAAGATATCCGCTTTACATTTACTCCTTTAGGATTGGCCAAATAATTATATATTCAGCCGATAGCCGTTATTTTCAGTAATAATCAGCTGAGAACTGCCGTCTTTTTCAACCTTTTGACGGAGGCGATAAATATGCGTTTCTACCGTGTGTGTCGTAGCATCTGTGTTATATTCCCAAACCTTTTCAAGCAATTCTTCTTTGCTCGCTATTTGAGGGGCGTTTTGGTACAGATATTTTATAATATCAACCTCTTTTTCTGTCAGCTTCGTTGTGTTTTGGGTTTGAGAAGAAAATATTTCCTTTTTAACAGGATATAAACTGTATTCTTTAAACATCAGACATTCTTTGCGGCGAACTTTAGGTATTAGCGTTTCCTCTTTGAGAGCCTTTAGGAATGAACTTAATTTTAATGGCTTTTTTATAACGATGTCAGCAAAATCAGAAATCTCCTTTTTAAGGGAAAAAAGCACGACCGGTATTTCTTTATTTTGACCTAAAATATTTGGAATACTTTTATCATCTTCATCAACTAAGAGAAGTGTTGTTCTATCGTCTGGTAAATCTGTGCTGACATCAATATCTTTTAGGGAAAGCTCTATTTGTTGGCGCAAATCTTCAGCAAAAACCGGATTTTTTGAAACGATGTTAATCTTCATTATAAATCTATCTCCATACCGAGTATGAACGCATACCCCTTTGAGTTGTTTTTTATGTCCTTATCTTCACCCTTAGAAAGCAAATGAGCGACTGTTAAAGAAAATGTCAGGTATTTGTTATATTGATAACTATTTGAAAAACTTATGATTTCATCATGATTATCGGTGTTTTTAGCTTTAGAATCAAAATAAGCTATACCGGTTGTTAAGGGACCGAAAGCATAGCTTAGACCGATATTATAGGCTCGACCTTCTCTATAGGAATCGTATAGATTTTCTTTGTTTAGAGCATAGTCATGGCCGGAAACTTCCGTCTTCCGATAAGAAGCGCCTAACGTCCACCCTTTGCGATAAATGCTGATACCGGCAGAATATTCCTTATCGTTCTTATGATAATCGGCAAAGCCTAAAGATGCTTCCAATTCATAATCTAAAATATCCCATGCGCCGTATGCACCTAAGATATATGCACTTTTGTCTCTGTAGGCTGCTTTTTTAGAAACCAAACCGGATTGGCTATATGTTTCCGGCACATAGGTTATACCAAACTTCATACCGGCAAATTCCGGCGTTATGTAGTTTGCTTTAAGTGAGGCGCCATCCGTGTTTATGTATGTGGAATTTAAGGTTTTGTAGGCAACCTTATGTCCTTTTTTGTACCAGTTCGGATTGTTTATAAAGTTTACTAATTCTGTGTTATTAACATGGATTTTATTAGCATTCGGAGCACCAACCGCAAATTTGTAGGCAACGTTTTCATCTTGCCCGACAGATACATCACCAAAGGGTGTCTCCGTTAAAGCATAGACCTCTTCCCCCCAAATGCCCTGATTATAATTTTCAACTTCTTTGGCTGAATCTATCATAAAATAACCGATTAGCGAGGTACTGTAATCTGCATTAAATTCATAAGTTGCTCTGCCAAACAGATTAAGAGATGAATTGAGGTTGTTTTGTTTATAAAGCTTGTTATACGGCTTAGCATAGCCCGTGTAACCGTAGTAGTTGTTTAATGACAAATCAAAATCTGTTTCCAATGCGCCGGCATAGCAAGATATCGGTGCCAGCCCTAATAACAAAAATATTGGTGATAATTTCATCCCTTTTCCCTAAAAAATGTTCTTTTGTTTTAATATAAAGCTATCTTTTTGTCTTAACAAGACTTATATTGTTTATAACCTAAAAAAATATGGATAAATATAATGCTTTTTGTTTTAAGCTTGTTTATATTTTTGAATAATGTTTAACAAATGGAGATAAAAAATGCAAAAACCTGTGATGTTGTTAATTTTGGACGGCTGGGGATATAGAGAAAAAATAACAGATGATAACGCCATTGAAAAAGGCTATACACCTAATTGGCATTATTTACTTGAAAACTACCCGCACTGTTTTGTTGAAACATCAGGTTATGACGTTGGTTTGCCGGACGGACAAATGGGTAATTCCGAAGTCGGTCATACAAATTTAGGCGCCGGACGTGTCGTTATGCAGGATTTACCGAAAATTGATTTGGCAATTAAAGATGGTTCTTTAGAGAAGAATCCGACACTTGTTGAGATGATAAACAAGCTAAAAGAAACCGGTGGAACATGCCATTTAATGGGGTTGATGTCTCCGGGTGGCGTACATTCACACCAATCTCATATTGAAGCAATGTGTCGCATCTTAAACAAAAACGGAATCAAAACAGATGTTCATGCCTTCTTAGACGGCAGAGATACTCCACCGCAATCTGCCAAAGGCTTTTTAAACGATTTTGAGACAAATATTAAAGCTTTGAGCAATGTTCAAATTGCAACAATTTCCGGACGTTTTTATGCTGGACAGAGATAAGCGTTGGGACAGAGTTGAAAAAGCTTATAATAATATTGTTTTGGCAGACGGCGAAAGATTTGCTACCGCAGAAGAAGCTATTACAGCCTCTTATAAGAATGGTGTTACCGATGAATTTGTTATCCCTGCTGTTATCGGTGATTATAAGGGCACAAAAGACGGTGATGTTGTTTTAATGATAAACTTTAGGGCAGACAGGGCTCGTGAAATTCTCTATGCTTTAGGTGATAAGGAATTTAACGGATTTGAAAGAAAGAAAATCATTCATTTTGCCGAGCTTGTCGGCATGGTTGAGTATTCGGTTGACCATAATCGTTTTATGAAGACAATTTTTGCACCGGAAGCCTTAAAAAATATCTTTGGAGAAGTTGTGGCTAACCATGGCTTTACTCAACTTAGAATCGCCGAAACAGAAAAATATGCGCATGTTACGTTTTTCTTTAACGGTGGTGAAGAAAGAGAATTTAAAGGAGAAGAGCGAATCCTTATAAACAGTCCTAAAGTCGCAACTTATGACTTAAAACCGGAAATGAGTGTTTATGAAGTAACAGAAGCTTTAACCGATGCTATTGAAAAGCAAAAATACGATGTCATTATCTGCAACTTTGCAAACGGAGATATGGTCGGACATACCGGAATTATGGATGCTGCGCTTAAAGCTGTTGGTTGCGTAGACGAGTGCCTGGGCAAAGTTATGCGGGCAATTAAGTCTGTTGATGGTGTTTTGTTGGTAACGGCTGACCACGGAAATGTTGAAAAAATGATAGATGAAAATACCGGTGCGCCATATACTGCGCATACTGTCGGAAAAGTTCAAGCGGTTTTATATAATGCACAAACAAAAGTTTCTTCTTTAAAAGACGGTCGTTTGGCAGATATAGCCCCGACGTTGTTGGATTTAATGAATATTGAAAAACCTGTTGAAATGACCGGTAATTCGCTGATTGTTAAATAAAGGACTTTGATGAAAAAGATATTATTTTTTAGCATAACCATTTTGTTTGCGGGGCTTAATTGCTTTTATTGCAATTTGAGTTATGCTAAAGATATATCTGAAAGTGATGTTAAAAAAGTTGAAGAGGAAGCCAAGCAGAAAACGCTTGAAACCAAAAGATTACAAGCACAAGCTATTCAGTTAAATCTAGAATTATCTAAGATAGATAAGACGATTATCGCTTTAGCGCAAAAAATACAAGATAATGAGAAAAAATTATCTGATTTGGAAGAGAATCTTACCTCCTTAAAAAAAGATTTAGTTGTCAAAGAAGCTGAATTTGTTCGTGAAAACAAATCTTTAGTACAAACTGTTGCAGCCCTTCAAAATATGTCTCTTAATCCGTCGGAATCCATTATTTTACAGCCTCTTTCGCCGATAGATATTATTCGCAGCGCTATATTATTACGGGAGACTGTTCCTTTTCTTAATCAAAAATCGGCTAAACTTAAGATTGATTTAGAAAATGTTTACGAGCAGAAACGCAAAATAGAATCCACTTTTGAAGAATCCAAAAAGCAAAAAGCACTATTAGAAAAACAACAGGCAGAAATGCGCCGTTTAATGGCTAAGAAAACAGCTTTACGCCACGATGTTGAAGCTAAAGGTGCCGAAACACAAAAAATTGCTGCTACTTTAACATCTAAAGCACATGATTTAAGAGAATTATTGGAAGAACTGGAACGTCAAAAAGAAATTGCCAGAAAAAAACGCGAAGAAGCTGAACGTTTAGCAGCCTTGAAAAGACAACAGGAAATGCAAAAACAAGGCTCAGCTCATACTGTTGATACCAAAACGCATGCTTCTATAAAAAAACAGGTTCAAGGCGGTAAATTTGCTCGGGCAAAAGGTTCCTTGCACCGTCCGGTCAGCGGAACAAAAGTTACTGATTACGGACAACTTATATCAAAAGGTGTTACCTCTAAGGGTATTGTTTATAAAACACGCTCAGAAGCGCAAGTTACAGCTCTTTTTGATGGAACAGTCATTTTTTCTGGTCCATTTAAAGGATATGGTAACATTATTATTGTAGAACATGGAGATGGATATCTTTCCTTATTAGCCGGATTGGGCAAAATTGATTGCGATGTCGGGCAGATGATACTTGCCGGAGAACCGGTCGGCACAATGCCGAAATCCAACAATTCAAAGCTCTATGTGGAGATAAGGAAAAATAGACACCCCATCAATCCATCCCCATGGATTGCCGGTTAATTTTATTTGATAGGAAAAAAGATGAGAAAAAATAAGTTATTGTTCATTTCTTTGCTTGCTGCATTTCTTTTTAGTGTTGCCGATGTACATGCGGCTAAAAAGAAAGAGGAAGATGTTGATACCTACGAACTTTTAAATTTGTTCGGAGAAGTTATGGAACGTACAAAGATGTCTTATGTGGAAGAGGTTACCGATAAAAAACTTATAGAATCGGCCCTTAATGGTATGCTCTCATCATTAGACCCTCATTCCGGTTATTTAGATGCGGAAAGTTTTAATTATATGAGCGAACAAACTAAGGGTAAATTTGGGGGGCTAGGTATTGAAGTTACCATGGAAAACGGTTTGGTTAAAGTTGTCTCTCCAATTGATGACACGCCGGCAGCAAAGGCCGGAATGAAAGCCGGAGACTACATTACCAATATTGATGAGGAAACTGTTGTTGGTATGACATTAAATGAAGCTGTCAGTAAATTAAGAGGAAAAATCGGCACCAAAGTAAAACTTTCTGTCAGAAGAGCAAATTCAAAACCTTTGGAATTTACAATTGTCAGACAAGAAATTAAAATTCAGTCCGTTAAGAGTGAAATTAAAGAAGATGCTATCAGTTATATTCGTATTTCTTCTTTTACAGAGGATATTGATAAGGCTATCACCGAAGCTATAACAAAAGCGAAAAAACAGCTTAAAAATAATTTCTTAGGCATTGTTATTGATGTCAGAAACAATCCGGGTGGCTTGTTAGACCAAGCTGTTGCCGTTTCAGATTTATTCTTAGAGCAAGGTGAAATTGTTTCCACACGCTCTCGTAATGAAGCTGATACTGTTAAATTTATGGCAAATGAAGGCGATATTGCTAAAGATTTGCCTGTTGTCGTTATGATTAACGAAGGTTCTGCGTCTGCTTCCGAAATTCTGGCCGGTGCATTACAAGACCACCATCGCGCGATTATCTTGGGTGAGAAATCCTTTGGTAAAGGTTCTGTGCAAACGGTTATTCCTTTGAGGGATTATGGTGCAATGCGCATAACCACGGCCAGATATTACACTCCGTCAGGTCGCTCAATCCAAGCAAAAGGTATTGAGCCTGATATTGTTGTTAAACCGGCTAAAGTTGAAGAATTAGAATCCTATGCCTTAAACATTAGTGAAGCTGAGCTTAATAATGCTTTGAAGAATGATAGTGATTACGGCAAAAACGCTCCTAAGAAAACAGCGAAGAGTAAGGAAGATTTGGCTGATTACCAACTTATCCGCGCACTGGATTTAGTCAGAGCTTTGGCTTTGTATTCTAAGACAGACAGATAACGAGGAAATAATGACTTTGTTGTACAGGCGTTGTGCCGGCGCTATAGTCTTTAACAAAAAGGGATTGATACTTCTCGGAAATCGCATAGATACAGAGGAAGATGCGTGGCAGTTTTCGCAAGGCGGGATAGAAGAAGGCGAATCTCCGGTGCAGGCTGCCAAAAGAGAACTCTTTGAAGAAATGAGCATTACTTCCATAAAACTTGTATCTGCGGATGAATATGCCAGCAGATATGAGTTTCCGGAAAATGTCAGACAAAAGTTTAAGAAAAAGGGCATAACAACTTGCGGGCAAGATATTTATTTTTGTTTGTTTTATTTTACCGGGAATGAAAAGGAAATAAATACCGAAACCGCCTGTCCAGAGTTTAAGGGCTATATGTGGAGTGATTTTGATTTCGCCGTCAAACACGTTGTTGATTTTAAGAGAGATGTTTATTTGAAAGCTGCGAATCGTTTTAACTCGGTTATAAAACAATATATTAGTCAACTCTCTTGATATTTGAGACTTTTTAACCTAAATTTATGGTAGAAGGCTTTTAGAAAGGATATTGATGAATAATTTACCGGAAATACATGATATTTATATTCCTGACGGTGTTTCTGTTTTTCCGTTGGCCATCGGGTGGTGGGTTATTCTCGGCAGTATTGTTTTTCTTTTTGTTTTATATAAGTTTATTTCCTGGAGCATTAGAACAAGTAAGAAATATTATGCTCTGAACAAACTGAAAAAAATAGAAACAGAGATGCCTGTTGATGCAGCTATAAAAATTTCTGAACTTTTGCGACGTATCTGTAATGTAAAGTTCAAAAACGCAAGTGTACTTTATGGTGATGAATGGATAGCTTTCTTAAATGAACATACAGAGCATAAACTGTCCGAAAAAGCGGCAAAATTGTTGGTTTATGCGCCTTTTATGGATAAAAAAGATAAGTTGTACAGTAAAGAAACAGCCTCGGAGTTAAAAGAATTTTGTAAAAATTGGATAGGAGTAAATCTATGACACATTTTCTCTATCCGCATTTATTTTGGTTATTGATTGTTCCTCTGATTACGTTTTTTCTCCTTCCTAAAGTTCGCGGTCTGCATGGTAGTGCTTTGAAAGTCCCTTTTTTGGAAGATTTGAAAAATATTAAGCAGCATGCTGATCATATTCGTTCACCGATATTGAGTGCGCGTTGGCGCCTTTCTATAAAATTTATTTATCTTTTTATTATCTGGGCTTTGTTGGTATGTGCTGCTGCGCGCCCGCAATTTGCCGGAGAGCCGTTTCATCTTAAAGCTGAAAATCGTGATATTATGCTGGTTGTTGATATTTCAAATTCTATGCAACAGCCGGATTTTGCCGTTAAAAACGGAAGAATAGACAGGATGTCCGCTGTTAAGGCGGTTGTCAGCGCATTCATTGAGAAACGTACTGAAGATAGGTTAGGATTAGTTTTATTTGGAACTTTGGCTTACTTACAAGCACCGCTTACTTTTGATAAAAAAGCAGTTAAAGATATTTTGCTTAATACTGATGCAGGGATGGCCGGTAATTCTACTTCTATCGGAGATGCTTTGGGTATTGCTTTGAAAAACTTAAGAGATGAAAAGCAGAAAAACAACAAAGTTATCATTTTGCTGACAGATGGTGAAAATAATGATGGTTCCCTCAGTATGGCTCAGGCTATTGATTTAGCTGAAAAAGAAGGTATTAAAGTGTATACTATCGGCGTTGGCGGAGCTGCCAGTTTTATGAGCTCCTTGTTTAGCTTAAGAAACAACGAGTTAGATGAAAAAAGCTTAAAAGCATTGGCCCAAAAAACTCAAGGTAACTACTTTAGAGCGACAGACCTAAACTCTTTGGCAGATATTTATCAGCGCATTGATTCTCTTGAACCGCAAAGCGAACAGGGAAACGTTGTACAAGAAATACGTGAATTATTCTATATCCCGCTTCTTATTGCGCTTTTATTGGTTTCTTTATTGATTTTTGTTCCGAGGAGTAAATTAAATGACTGATTTTATCCAAAATTTTCATTTTTTACGCCCGTGGGTTTTGTTATTTTTGCTTCTCCCCGTTATTTTTTACTTTAAAAAGATAGGTTTAAGGAATTTGTCTTCTTCTTGGGAAAATATTTGTGATAAAAATCTGTTAGATTTTTTACTATCTGATAGCGGTCATCACAGAAAAATATCTGTCGGTAAGTATTTTTATACGGGATTGATTGCGGCAATTATCGCTGCTTCCGGACCAACTTGGAAAAAAATTGAAGTGCCTACCTTTGTTATTGAAAATCCGTCAATGATTGTCCTTAGCCTTGCGCAAGATATGCAGTTAACGGATATCTCTCCTTCTCGTTTAGGAAGATCAAAATTTATTATTTCTGATATTGCCGATACCTTGCCTGATGGGCAATTCGGCTTGGAGGTTTATTCGCAAGAACCTTATATTATCACTCCTTTAACAGATGATATTAAAATAATAAAAAGCCTTTTACCGCAAATTTCACCGGATATCGTACCTGACCAAGGAGACCGACTTGACCGCGCTATAGATTTGGCTGTTGAGCGGTTTAAATCTGCAGGCTATTCCAGCGGTAATATTATCCTGTTTGCTTCAGATGTCGGTCAACGTTTTGACTTAGCTTTGAAAGAGACAGAAGAGGCCGTTAAATTGCGCTATAATCTTAATGTGTTTGATGCATCTTTTTCCGGTAATGATAAGTTGCAACTCTTAGCTGAAAGAGGTAACGGGGTTTATATGAGTATAAAAAATCCGGATTTAAATAAACTTCTCACAAAAATCAAAGTGGAAAATCAGAAGAAAATTGCTCTAAGCCAAAACTTGCGTTCAATTTTCTTAGATTACGGTTATTATTTGGTCTTCCTTTCTTTGCTATGTATGATGCCGTTTTTCAGACGCGGACTGATGGTTTTATTTCTCTGTTGCTTCTCTTTGCAGGCACATGCCGGTTTGTTTTTAAATAATAATCAAGAAGGATTTTCATTATTTGAGAAACAAAAATACGAAGAGGCTCTCGGAAAATTTAATGATTCTTTATGGAAAGGTGTAACCTTTTATAAAATGGATAAAAAAGAGGATGCCTTAAAAGAATTTTCTAAAGAAAAAACAGATAAAAACCTTTATAACAGCGGTGTTATTTTAACGAAAATGTGCAAATATAAAGAAGCCCTTGAAATGTTTAATGAAGCTCTTGAACTTAATCCTAATAATGAGGATGCAACTTACAATAAAAAAGTCTTAGAAGATTTATTTGCAAAGGCAAAAGAGGATCCGTCTGTTTTAAAATGTGAAGACGAGCAACAGCAGCAACAACAAAATCAAAACAAACAAAACAATTCTGAGAACAATGAGAAGCAACAGGATAATCAAAACCAAAATCAAGATGAACAGAATCAACAGCAAGACAAAGACAAAAATGATTCTGAGCAAAGCAAAAATGAGCAGCAGCAATCTCAAGAAAAATCTTCAGATGAAAACAGCGCAGAAAAAGAGAACCAAGAACAAAGCCAACAGCAATCTGACCAACAGAATAATGAGAAACAAGATAAAAAAGATTCTTCTCAAAATGCTGAAAATAACAATGAAGAAAGCAATTCTCAAGATCAGCAAAACAATACAGATAATAATCAAAACCAGAAACCGGAACAAAATGGTTCAGAGCCTGATAAAGCAAATAAAGATGAAGGACAAGAGCAACAAAGCCAAAACAAAAGCGGAAACGATAATAACGGTTCTGAAATGCAGGAAGAAGAAGTTGAATCTCAAGTTATGAATGCTAAAAAAGGTGATGATGATACGGAATATAATGAAGAAGCATTGGCTTTACAGCGCAGATATCGGGAAATTCCTGAAGATGTCGGCGGACTTTTAAGAGAATTTATCAGAAAAGAATATAGGAAAGATAGATACCATGATGAAAATAATTAAATTTATTTGTTTGTTTCTTTTTTGCTTTAAGGCATTAAATGCTTATGCGGTTGAAGTTAATATCAATGTTGATAAGCAAGTTATGTCTGAAGGTGACACTTTGTATTTATCAATAGATTATACCGGTTCTGATGATGCCACGCCGGACTTAACCCCGTTAAGAAGAGATTTCAGAATAGTGTCTAATTCTTCTTCTCAACAGATTCAGTTTATCAATGGGAATATGAGCCAATCTAAAAAATGGACTTTGGGTTTGCAACCTCTTAAAACCGGCAAAATAAAGATTTCACCGATAAGAATTGGTAATGTTATTTCAAACAGTGAAACCGTTGAAGTTAAGGAAATTACTGATGTTGCTTATGTTCCGGACAGCAGAGAAAACACCAACTCGCCTTATTTCCAAATAGAATTGGAAACAGACATTACAAATCCTTATGTACAGCAACAGATGATTCTTTTTGTTAATATTTATGACAGTATCGGTATACAAGACGGTGCCATAAATATTAG
>Ga0310691_10003066_pt1 | contig 20739 bp, 15 predicted proteins | sample 176DNAGHGlowgp2_FD_203887 | JGI IMG/M metagenome (GOLD analysis project Ga0310691, IMG submission 203887) | Sheep rumen microbial communities from Palmerston North, Manawatu-Wanganui, New Zealand - 1766 DNA GHGlow gp2 (v2) (version 2) | ecosystem: Host-associated > Mammals > Digestive system >...
CCCATCCCGAACAGAGAAGTTAAGCCCGAGCGCGCCGATGGTACTGCACCGCAATGCGGGAGAGTAGGTCGCCGCCGTTTTCAGGAGAGTCCCTCCGCTGCAACTGCAGCAGGGGGACTCTTTTTTTTGTGTCTCTGGCTCTGGGTGAATGGGGTGTATGATGTGAATGTAGGTTGGTGGGATTGGCATGGAGCTGCAACAGCGTTGCAGCATACGGGACTGGATTTTTGAGGAGGAAAGTATTGATGGAATGATTTGCCTGAACTTCATCCGCTTGCGTTGCAGCATACGGGACTGGATTTTTGAGGAGGGATGGGTAATTATGTGGTGAGTTTTTCTTTCATTTCCGTTGATTTTTCGTAACTTTGCAAAAGATTTGTAAGTAAAACGTAAATTATTATGAAATTGAAAATTGCGGTACTGGCCGGCGACGGCATCGGACCGGAAATTATGGAGCAAGGAAAGGCCGTGCTGCAGGCTGTGGCCGACAAGTTCGGACATGAAGTGTCGTTCAAGGAAGCACTTTGCGGGGCTCATGCCATCGACGAAGTCGGCGATCCGTTCCCCGAAGAGACATTTCAGACCTGTATGGAGGCCGACGCCGTGTTGTTTGCCAGCGTGGGCGATCCGAAGTTTGATAACAATCCGAAGGCCAAGGTACGTCCTGAGCAGGGCCTGCTGGCCATGCGCAAGAAGTTGGGCCTCTTTGCCAACATCCGTCCTGTGACGACGTTCGACTGTCTCGTACACAACTCACCGCTGAAGGACGAACTGGTGCGCGGTGCCGACTTCATCTGCATCCGTGAGCTGACCGGCGGCATGTACTTTGGCGAGAAGTTTGAGAGCGACGACCGTGCCTATGACACCAATGACTATTCGCGTCCCGAAATCGAACGCATCCTGCGTGTGGCCTACGACTACGCGATGAAGCGTAAGCGTCACCTCACCGTCGTCGATAAAGCCAACGTTCTGGCTTCAAGCCGTTTGTGGCGCAAGGTGGCTCAGGAGATGGCACCGCAATATCCTGACGTTGTGACCGACTACATGTACGTCGATAATGCTGCCATGCGCATGATTCAGGAACCTCGTTTCTTCGATGTAATGGTGACGGAGAACACCTTCGGCGACATCCTCACCGACGAAGGTTCGTGCATCACCGGCTCCATGGGGCTGCTGCCATCGGCTTCGACCGGTGAACACACCCCTGTCTTCGAACCCATCCACGGGTCGTGGCCGCAGGCCAAGGGTCTGAACATCGCCAACCCGTTGGCTCAGATTCTCAGCGTCGCCATGCTGTTCGAGTATTTCGACCTGCAAGAAGAAGGCAAACTCATCCGCAAGGCCGTCAATGCCAGTCTCGACGAGAACGTCCGCACGCCCGAGATCCAGGTTGAGGGTGGGGCGAAGTACGGCACGAAGGAAGTCGGCCAGTGGATTGTCGATTACATCCGCAACGCCTGACACGTTGACTGCAACGGCAGTCGAAGACTACTATTTCTCGGATTCGCGGAATAGGATCAATCAATAAAAAAGTGAGGGGAACCTACAATTAGTGAGGTTCCCCTTTTGTTTTATATCCTTTTTACCATAACTATGTGTTAGCTATGGAAGAACTATAGCGACAATCTCGATGGTTAAAAAACGAAGGATTTTAACAGTTCGAGGGCCTGTTTTTGTGGGAGAAATTTTGGGGAAATAGGTTTTTGAACAACGAAAAGAACGAAAATAAACGAAAGATACGAAAAATTGCAACAACAAAAAAAACGAAAATAAACGAAAAAAACGAAAACCCAAAAGCCTTATGAGCGTAACAATTTCAGTAAGGATTGGGAAAGTCAAAGTCAAAATTGAAATAGGACTTTGAATCCAAAGAGAGGGGAAAACCTCTCCCACCTTTGGGTTTTCGTCTGCAAAAATACAGATTATTTATGGAAGAGCCAAAAAAAGAGGCGGAAAACGTGAGGGTAGCGGTCGAAAAAAGACGGTCTGCCGATTACTGTAGGGGCATGGGAGCCTGCCCCTACAGTGATGTCGTTTGTCCGCCGACAAACGCTCGGCAGTCCGCCGACAAGCCGTCGGCAAAGCACCGACAGAACAGTCATTTGTCCGCCGTCTGACAGTCGTCAGTCCGCCGTCTGCGGGTCGTCAGAGCGCCGTTTACCGATAGGTTTGTCCGCCGTCTGCCGACGCTGCGTCCGCCGACTGCGGGTCGTCAGAGCGCCGACTGCCGACAAGCGGGCTTGGAATCGCTGATTTTTGGTGAAAACATTGCCTCGCGTACGTGCGCTATTTGCGGCCGGAGGGTGGGTCGCTGATTTTTTCGCGATTCTCAGAGGTGCGGTGTCGTGACCCTTAGTTGACAAAATGGCAACTAACTCTTGTCGGACTGGAAAAAGTGTTAAAAGCAGGGGAAAACGGGCTTCGTCATGTGTATGCCTGATGCTGCTAAATGCGGTTTGCAAGGAAAAAATGAAGGGAGAGATGCCACTTTTTTGCCTTAAAGTTTTGTGGTTTAATGAATTTGCCGTAGTTTTGCATTACGGAAATTCCGTTACGGAAAATCCGTAATGGAAGGTCGGTAATAGTTCAATGAGTCATGGCTGAAAAGAAGACGGTTAAGAATCCTTTTGTCTGTCAAGGATATGATGGTCCGGAGTATTTCTGCGACCGTATGGTTGAGACGAGTGAGATTCTTTCTCACTTTGCCAACGGTCGTAATGTGACATTGGTTGCTCCACGACGAATCGGAAAGACAGGTCTGATTTGGCATGTATTTCATCAGTTAAGGGAGCAGTCAAAGGATGCCCTGTGCCTTTATCTGGACATTTTTGCGACGAAGACTCAGGCTGACTTTGTCAGGATGTTCAGTAAGTCGGTCATCGAAAACAGCCTGACGAAGGGCCGTTCTATCCCGTCGCGCATTCTGGAGTTCTTCGGTTCTCTGCGTCCGGTGTTCAGCATGGATCCTCTGACTGGGCAACCGAGTGTTTCGGTTAGTTTGGAACCTTCTCAGTCGGAAATGACGCTGAAGGCAATTTTTGACTATTTGAGGTTGCTAAAGAAAGATGTGTATGTGGCCATTGATGAGTTTCAGCAGGTGACGGAGTATTCTGAGGGTGGTACAGAAGCTTTGTTGCGTTCTTATATCCAATTTGTTCCGAACGTCCATTTTATCTTTTCAGGCAGCAAGTTCCATCTGATGACGGAGATGTTCACCTCGGCTCAGAGACCGTTTTATCATAGTACGGATTTTGTGAATCTTCTGGCATTACACGAAGAGATCTATTTCGATTTTGCGTGTGAGTGGTTTCGAAAGAAGAGAGGTGTACTGTCGAACGAAGTGTTCCATGCGTTGTATCGGATGTTCGATGGCTATACTTGGTATATGCAGTCGGTGTTGAACCGCTTGTATGAAGAATATGTGTCAGTCACGGACGTGTCGCAACTGAACGCCACGCTGATGAGCGTTTTGAGGGGAAAGTCGCCACAGTATGAAATGCTCATCCAGTTTCTGACTGAAAACCAGTTTGCGTTGTTGAATGCTGTTGCTCAAGAGGGAATCGTTGCTCAGCCGACAGGGCGCGAGTTCATTTTGCGCCACCGTATGCCCAGCGCCAGTAGTGTTCAAACCGCTTTGGAAGTGTTGCAAAGCCGAGAGTTGCTGTATCGCACGCCCGAAGGCTACATCGTTTACGATCGTTTTCTTCATTTCTGGCTTCGACATGTGTATGCCTGATGCTGCTAAATGCGGTCTGCAGGAAAAAATGAAGGGGGAGAGGGCACTTTTTTGCCTTAAAGTTTTGTGGTTTAATGAATTTGCCGTAATTTTGCAGTCCATTCCGTAGTCCGACACGCCGTGCCGGACAGGTTGGTGTGGCTCTGGCTGCGGAAGGAAACGATTGTTTAACTTTATTATTTATCAAAAATCAAACGTAATGATTATCGTACCTGTTAAGGAAGGCGAGAACATTGAGAGAGCTCTCAAGAAGTTCAAGAGAAAGTCTGAAAAGACTGGTGTCATCAAGGAAGTGCGCACGCGTCGCGAATACCAGAAGCCCTCTGTGGCTCGCCGTAAGAAGATGCAGCACGCCATCTACGTGAACAAACTGCACCAGTCGGAGGACTAAGAACTGAGCACCGCCAACTGTCGCCCCGACGTTGTAAAATGGGGGTTGACAAGGTGCAGAACCTCCAATTTTGAGAAAAAAGAAAAGAATTTTGCATCAAAATTTGGTGTGTGTCGAGAAAAAACGCTAAATTCGTAGCACGTAATCCTCGATGCCGGCAGATGTGAGTCGGCTGGCAGCGGCGAAAAGCTCGACAATGTGTAAAGAATCTTTCCTGGAATACCTGAAGGCGGAGCGTAACCGGTCGGACAAGACCGTCGCGAGTTACCGCCGTTCGCTGGGAGAGTTTGAGTCGTTCTTTGAAGGACTGAATGAGGGCCTGACATGGGAGACGGTCGATGCATCTGTGGTTCGTGAGTGGATCATCTGGATGCTCGATGCCCAAGGCATGAAAGCCTCTTCGGTGGCACTGAAGCTGAGTGCGCTGCGCACGTTCTACCACTATCTGATGATGGTGGGCAGGGTGGGGCAGACGCCGATGACGAAGGTGACGAACCCGAAGAAGAGCAAGAAGTTGCCGACCTTTGTCCGTGAGCAGGACATGCAGCGATTGCTGGAACTGATGGCCGAGGGGACGACGTTCCCTGAGGTGCGGAACCGCCTGATTGTGCTGATGCTCTACATGACAGGGATGCGTCGCGCAGAACTGCTCGGCTTGAAGGATGCCAGCGTGATGCTGGACGAACGTCTGGTCAAGGTGACAGGTAAGCGCGACAAGCAACGGCTGATTCCGTTTGGTGCCGAGCTGGAGGCAGAGGTGCGAAAGTACCAGGAGCTGCGCAACCGGACTTTCGGCGGTCCCCATGCGGAGGGTTGGCTTTTTCTGAACGACAAGGGAGAGAAGCTGACCGAGGGTGCCGTCGAACGCATTGTGAATACCAGCCTGTCGCTGGTGACCACTCAGCAGAAACGCAGCCCTCATGTGCTTCGTCACACGTTTGCCACGCAGATGCTGAACCACGGTGCCGACCTGCAGTCCATTCAGAAACTTCTGGGCCACGAAAGCCTGGAGACTACTCAAATCTATACACACGTGTCGTTCGAGGAACTGAAGAGTGAGTATCAGGGCGCCCATCCGCGCTCCAACAATAACCCTTAAAATATTATACGACTATGGACATTAGCGTTAAGACAATCAAATTCGATGCAACGGAAAAGTTGCAGGAGTTCATCCAGAAGAAGGTTAGTAAACTGGAGAAGTTTTGTGGCGAAATAAGAAAGGTAGAGGTGTCATTGAAAGTCGTCAAGCCGGCCACCGCCCTCAACAAGGAAGCCAGCGTGATAATCGTGCTGCCCGGAGAGGATTTGTTTGCCGAGAAAACTTGCGACACATTTGAAGAAGCTGTCACTCAAACCCTGGCTGCATTGGAGAAACCACTGGCCAGATACAAGGAAAAACAAGACAAAAAGTAAAAAAGTCTTGAAAAATCTTGGGCGTTTGAAAAATAATGCCTACCTTTGCAGCCGCTTAGCGTGAAACATATCACGCTGGCGGCTCAAAAAAGCCTCTTTAGCTCAGTTGGCCAGAGCACGTGATTTGTAATCTCGGGGTCGTTGGTTCGAATCCGACAAGAGGCTCGAAAGAGAGGAAACCGACACCTTATATATTAAATAGGTGCGACGACAATGGGCATATTCCAGAGTGGCCAAATGGGGCAGACTGTAAATCTGCTGGCTTTCGCCTTCGGTGGTTCGAATCCATCTGTGCCCACAAAGAGAAATATGTGTCTGTCCGACAAGACGACATAGGCTGTTATAGCTCAGCGGTAGAGCACTTCCTTGGTAAGGAAGAGGTCCTGAGTTCAAGTCTCAGTAACAGCTCAAACGAATTTAATTGTATCACTTACATATTTATTTTAAGCTATGGCAAAAGAAAAATTCGAAAGAACTAAACCGCACGTGAACATCGGTACGATTGGTCACGTGGACCATGGTAAGACGACTCTTACCGCCGCTATCACCACCGTGCTCGCTAAGCAGGGTCTGTCTGAGATCAAGTCGTTCGACCAGATCGATAACGCCCCCGAAGAGAAAGAGCGTGGTATCACAATTAACACTGCACACGTAGAGTACGAGACAGCTAAGCGTCACTACGCTCACGTGGACTGCCCGGGACACGCCGACTATGTGAAGAACATGGTAACGGGTGCTGCCCAGATGGACGGTGCCATCATCGTAGTTGCTGCCACTGACGGTCCTATGCCTCAGACTCGTGAGCACATCCTGCTCGCCCGTCAGGTGAACGTTCCCCGTCTGGTTGTCTTCATGAACAAGTGCGATATGGTCGATGACGAAGAGATGCTCGACCTCGTTGAAATGGAGATGCGTGACCTGCTCGCTCAGTACGATTTCGAAGAGGATACTCCGTTTATCCGCGGTTCTGCCCTCGGCGCCCTCAACGGTGTGCCCGAATGGGAAGCCAAGGTTATGGATCTGATGAACGCTTGCGACGAGTGGATTCAGGAGCCTGTTCGCGACAAGGATAAGCCCTTCCTGATGCCTGTCGAAGACGTCTTCTCGATCACAGGTCGTGGTACAGTTGCTACTGGCCGTATCGAAACCGGTGTCGTTAAGGTTGGTGACCCCGTTCAGCTCCTCGGCCTCGGTGAAGATGCCAACTCGGTTGTTACCGGTGTTGAAATGTTCCGCAAGATCCTCGACGAAGGTGAAGCTGGCGACAACGTAGGTCTGCTGCTCCGCGGTATCGACAAGAAGGACGTTAAGCGTGGTATGGTTATCACCCACCCGGGTGCCATCACTCCTCACCAGGGCTTCAAGGCTTCGATCTACGTCCTGAAGAAGGAAGAAGGTGGTCGTCACACTCCGTTCAAGAACCACTATCGTCCTCAGTTCTACCTCCGCACCATGGACTGCACGGGTGAAATCACCCTGCCCGATGGCGTTGAGATGGTAATGCCTGGCGACAACGTGGAAATCAAGGTTGAACTCATCTACCCCGTTGCCCTCAACGTAGGTCTGCGCTTCGCTATCCGTGAAGGTGGCCGCACCGTAGGTTCGGGTCAGATCACAGAAGTATTCGACTAATCCACAGAATCCAGCGAAGCCTCGAGCGAGGCTTCCGGTATTCAGAAAATAAAGGGCAGGCACTTGTTCTTGCAATGAGTGCCTGCTCATCTACGGGAATAGCTCAGTTGGCAGAGCACTGGTCTCCAAAACCAGGTGTCGGGAGTTCGAGCCTCTCTTCCCGTGCCAAAAGAATGTGATTATGTTCAAAAGTGTTATTACATACTGCAAAGAATCCTACGATGAACTTGTTCACAAGGTGACTTGGCCGACAAGAAAGGAGCTGACAAGCAGTGCGGTGATGGTTTTAACAGCTTCCATCATCATCGCGCTTATTGTCTTTGCAATGGATTCCGTCTTTGAGCAGTTCATGAAACTTGTTTATTCACTCTTCAACTAATAGGAGGGGACAGACATGGAAGTGAAAGAACTGCATTGGTATGTACTGAAGGCAATCAGTGGTAAAGAACAGAAGGTCAAGGAATACATTGAACTTGACATGAAGAACCACGGTTACGAGAAGTATGTACCCCAGGTACTTATCCCCATCAAGCGTGTCGAGCAGATGGTGCGCAACAAGCGCGTCGTCAAGGAAGTGAATATGCTTCCAGGCTATGTCTTGGTGGAGGCTATGCTCATCGGCGAAATACCTCACATGCTCCGCAACACTCCCGGTGTGCTTGGTTTCCTCGGCGGAACAGACAAACCGTCTCCCCTCCGTCAGTTGGAAGTCAACCGTATGCTGGGCGTCGATGCTGCGGCGGACGAAGTTCCTCAGGTGCTTCAGACAGACTATCTGGTCGGTGAATCCGTCAAAGTTGTTGACGGACCCTTCAGTGGTTTCAATGGCGTGGTTGAGGAAGTGAACTCCGACAAGCAAAAGCTCAAGGTGTCGGTTAAGATCTTCGGGCGCGTCACACCGCTCGAGCTCAGTTTTGGACAAGTGGAGAAGGAATAATGTTGATGTTACGCTGCATTATTCTTTTTTATCGTGCTAATCAATAAAATCATTAACAAAAAATGGCAAAAGAAGTTGCTGGATTAATCAAATTACAGATTAAAGGTGGCGCTGCAAATCCATCACCCCCAGTAGGCCCTGCTCTGGGTTCGAAGGGTATCAACATCATGGATTTTTGCAAGCAGTTCAACGCCAGAACTCAGGATAAGGCAGGCAAGGTGTTGCCCGTTGTTATCACTTATTATGCTGATAAGTCGTTCGATTTCGTCATCAAGACTTCGCCTGCAGCCGTTCAGCTTCTCGAAATCTCGAAGGCAAAGAAGGGTTCTTCAGAGCCTAACCGTTCGAAAGTGGCCGAGGTGACTTGGGACGACATCAAGACGATTGCAGAAGATAAGATGCCTGATTTGAATTGCTTTACCATTGAATCAGCCATGCGTATGATTGCTGGTACAGCACGTAGTATGGGTATCAAAGTGAAAGGTGATTTCCCTGGATAATAAAACTTCAAAGAAATTATGAGTAAACTGACAAAAAACCAGAAATTAGTTGCTGATAAACTTGAAGCAGGGAAGGCCTACACACTTGGTGAGGCTGCCACTTTGGTGAAGGAGATTACTTTCACCAAGTTTGATGCTTCGGTTGATATCGATATGCGACTGGGTGTTGACCCACGTAAGGCAAATCAGATGGTTCGTGGCGTTGTGTCACTTCCTAACGGTACAGGTAAGGAAGTACGCGTGCTCTGTCTTTGCACCTCCGACAAGGAGGCTGAAGCAAAGGAGGCCGGTGCTGACTATGTAGGTCTGGATGAGTATATCGAAAAGATCAAGGGCGGTTGGACCGATGTCGATGTCATCATCACGATGCCGTCGTGCATGGGTAAGATCGGTGCCCTGGGTCGTGTACTCGGTCCCCGTGGCCTCATGCCGAACCCCAAGAGTGGTACTGTCACCATGGACGTAGCGAAGGCTGTCCGCGAAGTGAAGCAGGGTAAGATTGACTTCAAGGTTGATAAGACCGGTATCGTTCATGCCTCGATCGGAAAGGTGTCGTTCGACGCTCAGAAGATCCAGGAGAACGCTCAGGAATTCATCAACACGATCATCAAGCTGAAGCCTGCCACTGCAAAGGGCACCTATATCAAGAGCATTTATCTTTCAACTACTATGAGCAAGGGCGTGAAAATCGACCCGAAATCTGTTGAATAATCCAAAATAGACGAATCATGAAGAAAGAAGATAAAAGCTTGCTTATAGATCAATTCGTTGAGACGCTTGGCAAATATCCCCATTTCTACCTTGTAGATGTTACTGCTCTGAACAGTGCTACTACGAGTGCCCTCCGTCGCGAGTGCTTCAAGCAGGAAGTGAAACTTCAGGTTGTGAAGAACACGCTGTTCGAGAAGGCTCTCGAAAAGGCAGAAGGCGATTTCAGCGCCCTGGTTCCCTGCCTCAAGGGTACAACCGGTGTGATGTTCTGCCAGACAGCCAACGTTCCTGCTAAACTCATCAAGAAGTTTGCCAAGGACAACGGCGACATGCCGAAGCTCAAGGCAGCCTATGCAGAGGAGAGCATCTACGTTGGTGCTGAGAACCTCGACGCCCTTTGCGCCATCAAGAGCAAGAGCGAACTCATTGCAGAGGTTGTTGCAGCTCTCGAAGGTCCTGTCAAGGGTGTTATCTCAGCCCTCGACGCTGGTACTACCATCCACGGTCTTCTCGACGCAATTGAAGAGAAAAACGCCTAATGCGGCGTAGGAATTATTTTCCAAAGAATTAAAACAAAAACAATAACCATTAAAAATTAAAGAAAAATGGCAGACATTAAAGCTATTGCTGAAGAATTGGTAAATTTGACAGTGAAAGAAGTAAGTGAACTTAAGGCTCTCCTTAAGGAAGAGTACGGAATTGAGCCCGCTGCTGCAGCTGTTGCTGTTGCTGCTGGTCCCGCTGCAGGTGGCGAAGCCGCTGCTGAGGAGAAGACATCGTTCGATGTTGTCCTCAAGAGCGCTGGTGCTGCTAAGCTCCAGGTCGTTAAGGCCGTTAAGGAGTCTTGCGGTCTCGGTCTGAAGGAAGCTAAGGATCTCGTTGACGCTGCTCCCACAAACGTGAAGGAAGGTGTTGACAAGGCTACTGCTGACGCCCTGAAGGCTGCTCTCGAGGCTGCTGGTGCTGAGGTAGAGGTTAAGTAATCACTTCTCCAACAGATACCACTTTGGTTAAGAATCCTCTGGTTGAGGGTTCTTAACCTTTTTGTGTCTTCATGTTTGCATGGGGACCATTCGTGTGCAGAGGAGGACGGTTGCCCAGGCTATGTGCCCTTTGCCCTTTCGCAGAATTTTTATTAGTCGCAAATATACAAAATCACTGAGATGTCAAAAATCGTCAACAATCGAGTCGACTTTTCGAGCGTTCAGAATCCTGTTCCCTATCCGGACTTCCTGGACGTTCAGTTGAAGTCTTTCCGCGACTTTCTCCAGCTGGATACTCCGCCCGAGAAGCGCAAGAACGACGGACTCTACAAGGTTTTCTCTGAGAACTTCCCCATCACAGACACTCGTAACAACTTCACACTCGAGTTTCTGGATTATTACATTGATGCTCCCCGCTATTCCATCGAAGAGTGTCTGGAGCGTGGCTTAACCTACAGCGTTCCCCTCAAGGCTAAGCTGAAACTTTTCTGTTCCGACCCCGATCATGAGGATTTCGACACGGTGATTCAGGATGTATTCCTGGGTCCCATCCCTTACATGACCGACAATGGAACATTCGTCATCAACGGTGCTGAGCGCGTTGTCGTCTCTCAGCTGCACCGTTCTCCCGGCGTATTCTTTGGCTCCAGTGTTCATGCCAATGGCACCCCGCTCTTCTCGGCACGTATCATTCCGTTCAAGGGTTCGTGGATTGAGTTTGCTACCGACATCAACAACGTGATGTATGCCTACATCGACCGTAAGAAGAAGTTGCCGGTAACGACCTTGCTCCGTGCCATCGGTTTCGAGTCGGATAAGGACATTCTGCGCATTTTCAACCTGGCAGAGGAGGTAAAGGTCACGAAGGCCAACCTGAAGAAGATGCTGGGTCGCCGTCTGGCTGCACGTGTCCTGAAGTCGTGGCTCGAGGATTTCGTAGATGAAGAAACGGGTGAAGTCGTTTCTATCGAGCGAAACGAGATGATCATCGACCGTGAGACCATTCTCGAGGAAGAGCACATTGAGCAGATTCTCGAAACGGGTGTGGAATATATCTTGGTACACCACGAGAACTCCAACACGTCCGACTACTCTATCATCTTCAATACGCTGCAGAAGGACCCGAGCAACTCTGAGAAGGAGGCTGTCGTTTACATCTACCGTCAGCTGCGCAATGCCGACCCTGCCGACGATGCCAGTGCCCGCGAAGCCATCAACAATTTGTTCTTCTCTGAAAAGCGTTATGACCTGGGCGATGTGGGTCGTTACCGCATCAACAAGAAGCTGGGCCTCGACACCGATCCCGACGTTCGTGTGCTGACGAAGGAAGACATCATCGAAATCATTAAGTATCTGGTCGAGTTGGCTAACTCGAAGGCTGTTGTCGATGATATCGACCACTTGAGCAACCGCCGTGTCCGCACGGTGGGTGAGCAGCTGTCTAACCAGTTTGCCATAGGTCTGGCTCGCATGAACCGCACCATTCGTGAGCGTATGAACGTACGTGACAACGAAGTGTTCACGCCGACCGACCTGATCAATGCCAAGACCATTTCTTCCGTCATCAACTCTTTCTTCGGAACGAATGCCCTGTCGCAATTCATGGACCAGACGAACCCCCTGGCAGAAATCACGCACAAGCGTCGTCTCTCGGCCCTGGGTCCTGGCGGTCTGTCTCGTGAGCGTGCCGGATTTGAGGTACGTGACGTACACTACACCCACTACGGTCGTCTTTGTCCTATTGAGTCGCCAGAAGGTCCGAACATCGGTCTGATTTCTTCGCTTTGCGTGTATGCCAAGATTAACAGCCTTGGTTTTATCGAAACTCCTTATCGAAAGGTCGAGGACAGCGTGGTCGATATCAATCCCGAGCACATTGTTTATCTCTCGGCTGAGGAAGAAGAGTCGAAGATTATCGGTCAGGGTAATGCTCCGCTGACGGAAGATGGCCACTTCATCCGCAAGGTCGTTAAGTGCCGTAAGGATGCTGACTATCCTGTCGTTCCGCCTTCACAGGTTGACCTCGTCGATGTGGCTCCCCAGCAGATTGCTTCGATTGCTGCCGCCCTCATTCCGTTCCTTGAGCACGACGATGCTCACCGTGCACTGATGGGATCGAACATGATGCGCCAGGCCGTTCCGCTTCTGCGCACCGAGGCACCTATCGTCGGCACGGGTATTGAGCGCCAGGTCTGCGAAGACTCTCGCACGATGATTACAGCCGAGGGCGATGGTGTTGTCGAATATGTTGACGCCACCACCATCCGTATTCTCTACGACCGTACTGAGGATGAAGAGTTTGTCAGCTTCGAACCGGCAGTCAAGGAATACAAGCTGCCTAAGTTCCGTCGTACGAACCAAAATATGACCATCGACCTGCGTCCGCTTTGCGATCGTGGTCAGCGTGTCAAGAAAGGTGACATCCTCACCGAGGGTTATGCCACAGCCGATGGCGAATTGGCACTGGGCCGCAACCTGCTCGTTGCCTACATGCCTTGGAAGGGTTACAACTATGAGGACGCCATCGTGCTCAACGAGCGTGTTGTCCGCGACGATATCCTCACGTCGGTTCACGTCGATGAGTTTATGCTCGAGGTACGTGAAACCAAGCGTGGCGTCGAGGAACTCACCTCCGACATCCCGAACGTGAGTGAAGATGCAACGAAAGACCTTGACGAGAATGGTATCGTCCGCGTCGGTGCACGCATCGAGCCGGGTGACATCCTGATCGGTAAGATTACGCCGAAGGGTGAGTCCGATCCTTCGCCCGAAGAAAAGCTGCTCCGCGCCATCTTCGGCGACAAGGCAGGCGACGTGAAGGATGCTTCGCTCAAGGCCACACCTTCGCTCAGCGGTGTCGTCATCGACAAGAAACTCTTCTCGAAGGCCATGAAGTCGCGTGCCGACAAGAATCGTGACCGTCTGGAGCTGCCGAAGATTGATGCAGAATTCCAGGACAAGGTCGAAGACTTCAAGGCTATCCTCATCGACAAGCTCATGAAGCTGACGAAGGGCAAAGCGTCGCAAGGCGTGAAGGACTACATGGGTGCCGACGTCATTCCCGCCGGAGCCAAGTTCACCAAGGGAACGCTCGAAACCCTCGACTACACAGCCATTCAGCTGAGTTCGTGGACCAAGGACGAGCATACCAACGCCCTCATCCGCGACCTCGTCATCAACTATCTGAAGAAATACAAGATCCTGGATGCAGAGCTCAAGCGCAAGAAGTTCGCCCTCACCATCGGCGACGAGCTGCCCTCGGGTATCATCCAGATGGCCAAAGTCTATATTGCCAAGAAGCGTAAGATTGGTGTCGGCGACAAGATGGCCGGTCGTCACGGTAACAAGGGTATCGTGTCGAAGGTCGTACGTCAGGAAGACATGCCGTTCCTCGAGGACGGAACTCCCGTCGACATCGTGCTCAACCCGCTGGGTGTGCCTTCTCGAATGAATATTGGCCAGATCTTCGAAGCCGTCCTCGGTTCTGCCGGACAGAAGCTCGGAGTCAAGTTCGCAACACCTATCTTCGATGGTGCTCACCTCGAAGACCTCTGCGAATGGACCGATAAGGCTGGCCTGCCACGTTACGGACGTACCTACCTCTACAATGGTGAGACAGGTCTGCGTTTCGACCAGCCCGCTACGGTCGGTGTCACCTACATGCTCAAACTCGGCCACATGGTTGAGGACAAGATGCATGCACGCTCCATCGGTCCGTACTCGCTCATCACTCAGCAGCCGCTCGGTGGTAAGGCTCAGTTCGGTGGACAACGTTTCGGTGAGATGGAGGTATGGGCCCTCGAGGCATTCGGTGCTTCGCACGTGCTTCAGGAAATCCTTACCATCAAGTCGGACGATGTCACAGGACGTTCGAAGGCCTACGAAGCCATCGTCAAGGGCGACCCGATGCCCACTCCAGGCATTCCCGAATCGCTCAATGTGCTGCTGCACGAGCTTCGTGGACTCGGACTCAGCATCACGCTCGAGTAATTCGCGAGTCTCACAGCACTCCATTCAGGAGGTATTTTCTTTACGATTCGCCTGTCAAAGGCAAAACCATAAAAAGTAACAAAGATGGCTTTTAAGAAAGAATCCAAAACTAAGACTAATTTCACCAAGATATCAATTGGTCTTGCTTCGCCCGAAGAAATCCTGGAGAATTCCTACGGTGAAGTCCTCAAGCCCGAGACGATTAACTATCGTACCTACAAGCCGGAGCGCGACGGACTGTTCTGCGAACGCATTTTCGGTCCGACCAAGGACTACGAGTGCCATTGCGGAAAGTACAAGCGCATCCGTTATAAAGGTATCGTCTGCGACCGTTGCGGCGTTGAGGTGACCGAAAAGAAGGTGCGTCGTGAACGTACCGGCCATATCGGACTCGTCGTGCCCGTGGCCCACATCTGGTATTTCCGTTCGCTGCCCAACAAGATTGGTTACCTGCTGGGTCTGCCCACCAAGAAGCTTGATGCCGTCATCTACTACGAGCGCTACATCATCATTCAGACGGGTGCAGCCGCCGACCTTGACATCGACGTCGAGGGTCTCGAAGACCTCAGCCTGCTGTCCGAAGAGGAATACTGGAACGTGATCGACCACCTGCCCGAAGGCAACCAGCAGTTGCCCGACGACGATCCCAACAAGTTCATCGCCATGATGGGTGCCGAGGCCATTGAGTATATGCTCAAGCGTGTCGATCTCGACAAACTCTCGTACGAACTCCGCGACCGCGCCAATCAGGACGGTTCGCAGCAGCGCAAGACCGAATCGCTCAAGCGTCTGCAGGTGGTCGAGGCCTTCCGTGCATCGCGTGGCCGCAACAAGCCCGAGTGGATGATCATGCACAACATCCCTGTGACACCGCCCGACCTTCGTCCGCTCGTGCCGCTGGATGGTGGACGTTTCGCAACGAGCGACCTCAACGACCTCTACCGTCGCGTCATCATCCGTAACAACCGTCTGAAACGACTCATCGAAATCAAGGCTCCCGAAGTCATCCTTCGCAACGAGAAGCGCATGCTTCAGGAGGCTGTCGATAGCCTGTTCGACAACTCGCGCAAGGCATCGGCTGTCAAGAGCGAGAGCAACCGTCCCCTCAAGTCGCTGTCCGACTCGCTGAAGGGTAAGCAGGGCCGCTTCCGTCAGAACCTGCTCGGTAAGCGTGTTGACTACTCTGCACGTTCCGTCATCGTCGTTGGTCCTGAACTGAAGATGGGCGAGTGCGGTCTGCCCAAACTGATGGCTGCTGAACTCTACAAGCCGTTCATTATCCGCAAACTCATCGAGCGCGGCATCGTCAAGACCGTCAAGTCGGCCAAGAAGATTGTCGATCGTCGCGACGACATCATCTGGGATATCCTCGAGTATGTCATGAAGGGACATCCCGTACTCCTCAACCGTGCCCCGACACTGCACCGACTTGGTATTCAGGCCTTCCAGCCCAAGATGATCGAAGGTAAGGCTATCCAGCTCCACCCGCTCGCATGTACGGCCTTCAACGCCGACTTCGACGGTGACCAGATGGCTGTCCACCTCCCCCTCTCCAACGAGGCCATCCTCGAGGCACAGCTCCTCATGCTGCAGTCGCACAACATCCTCTCGCCCGCCAGTGGTGAACCTATCACCGTTCCGTCACAGGACATGGTGCTCGGTCTCTACTATATATCTAAGGTACGTCCTGGAGCCAAGGGCGAAGGCATCACCTTCTATGGTCCTGAGGAAGCCATCATCGCCTTCAACGAAGGCCGTGTCGATGTCCACGCCCCCATCAAGTGCATGGTCAACGACATCGATGAGAACGGCAATCACATCCAGCACATCGTCGAGACCACTGTCGGTCGCATCATCATCAACGACATCGTGCCCGACGAAGTAGGTTTCGTCAACGAAGTCATCGGTAAGAAGTCGCTGAAGAAAGTCATCACCAAGGTCATCAAGACTGTCGGTATGGCCCGTGCCTGCGAATTCCTCGACGGAATCAAGAACCTGGGTTATCGCAAGGCCTACGAAGGTGGACTTTCCTTCGTGCTCGACGACATCATCATTCCTGCCGAGAAGGAAGACATCGTACAGGCCGGTCACGACAAGGTCGATGAGATTCAGCAGAACTATGCTTTCGGTCTGATCACCGACAAGGACCGCTACCAGCAGGTCATCGACACCTGGACCAAGGTGAACGACCAGCTGAAGGAGACCCTTATGAAGCAGATGACCGAGGCCGACCAAGGCTTCAACGCCGTCTTCATGATGCTCGACTCCGGCGCCCGTGGTTCGAAGGACCAGATTGCACAGCTCGCCGGTATGCGTGGTCTGATGGCCAAGCCTCAGAAAGCCGGTGCCGACGATGCCAACATCATTGAGAACCCGATTCTTTCTAACTTTAAGGAAGGTATGTCCGTGCTCGAGTACTTCATCTCGACCCACGGTGCCCGTAAGGGTCTGGCCGACACCGCCCTGAAGACAGCCGACGCCGGTTACCTCACCCGTCGTCTGGTCGATGTCAGCCACGACGTCATCATCACCGAAGAGGACTGCGGAACCCTTCGCGGACTTATCTGCACCGCCCTCAAGGACGGCGACCGCGTGGTTGCCAGCCTTGGCGAACGTATCCTCGGTCGCGTGTCTGTCCACGACATCATCAATCCTCACACCGGCGACCTCATCGTTGCGTCGGGCGAGGAAATCACCGAGAGTGTGGTAGCCGAAATCGAGGGCTGCGGCATCGAGAGCGTCGAAATCCGTTCCGTCCTCACCTGCGAATCCAAGCACGGTGTCTGCATGAAGTGCTACGGACGCAACCTCGCCACAGCCCGCATGGTGCAGAAGGGCGAAGCCGTTGGCGTCATCGCAGCCCAGGCCATTGGCGAACCTGGTACACAGCTCACCCTGCGAACCTTCCACGCCGGTGGTGTCGCTGGTAACGCTGTTGCCAACGCACAGATTGTTGCCAAGAACAAGTGCCGCCTCGAGTTCGAGGAACTTCGCACGATCGACCGTCCTACCGACGATAACCCCAACGCAAAGATTGTCGTAGGCCGACTCGCTGAACTTCGCTTTGTCGATATCAATACCGGCATCGCCATGTCCACCGTGCCTGTGCCCTACGGCGCAAGCCTCTTCTTCGGCGAAGGCGACATTGTTGAGAAAGACACCGTCATTGCCAACTGGGATCCCTTCAACTCCGTCATCGTCACTGAGTTTGCCGGTAAGGTACAGTTCGAAGGCGTGCAGGAAGGTGTTACCTACCGCGTCGAGCAGGACGAAACTACCGGTCTGCGCGAACTCATCGTCACTGAGTCTCGTGACCGTGCCCTTGTCCCCGTCTGCCACATCGTAGGCAAAGACGGTGAAGTGCTCCGCACCTACAACTTCCCCATCAACGGACACATTGCAGTCGAAGATGGCGAGGAACTCAAGGTCGGCGACATCCTCATCAAGATTCCGCGTGCCGTCAGCAAGGCAGGCGATATCACCGGCGGTCTGCCCCGTGTCACCGAGCTCTTCGAGGCCCGCAACCCGTCCAACCCCGCCATCGTGGCCGAAATCGACGGCGAAGTCACCATGGGTAAGGTGAAGCGTGGTAACCGTGAAATCATCCTCACCTCCAAGGTGGGCGACGTGCGCAAGTACCTCGTGCCCCTGTCGAAGCAGATCCTCGTGCAGGAGAACGACTACGTGCGTGCCGGTACGCCGTTGTCCGACGGTGCTGTCACTCCCGCCGACATCCTCAACATCAAGGGTCCCACGGCCGTACAGGAGTATATCGTCAACCAGGTGCAGGACGTCTATCGTTTGCAGGGTGTGTCGATCAACGACAAGCACTTCGAAATCATTGTTCGTCAGATGATGCGTCGCGTGCAGATCGACGAGCCAGGCGACACACGCTTCCTCGAAGGCGGCATCGTCGATAAGCTCGACTTTGCCGAGGAGAACGACCGCATCTGGGGCAAGAAGGTTGTCACCGATGCCGGCGACAGCGAGACCATGCTGCCTGGTATGATTGTCACCGCACGCCGTCTGCGCGACGAGAACTCTATGCTCAAGCGTCGCGACCTCAAGCAGGTACAGACCCGCGATGCCATGCCTGCCACCGCCACCCAGATCCTGCAGGGTATCACACGTGCCGCCCTCGGAGCCAAGAGCTTCATGTCGGCAGCTTCCTTCCAGGAAACCACCAAGGTGCTCAACGAGGCTGCTATCTCCGGCAAGAGCGATCCGCTCATCGGCATGAAGGAGAACGTCATCTGCGGTCACCTCATCCCCGCTGGTACAGGTCTGCGCGAATTCGATAAGATTGTCGTAGGTTCGAAGGAAGAGTACCTCGAGGCTCACCGCAATGCCTTCGATCCCGCCACAGCCTTTGCTTCGTTCAATCGCTAAGACATAGCAACGTAACCATTATGTTACACATGCTATGACCAGGCAGATGTAATTCAGGCGCAGCACCCACAAACGTTGTGGATGCTGCGCTTTTCTCATAGATACTCTAATCTTAGATGAAGAAATGGATAATAGGGATACTTTGTACGCTACTCTTTCCGTATGGGGTGTCTGCCCAAACAGAACAAGCTACCGAACAGAGTTCATGTAAGGAAATCATCGAGCATTGCGGCGACCGCTACATCATCAACGTCGATGCCCTGCATCCAGACCGGAATATGACGCTGATGGATGTCTTGATGACCTGTCCAGAGCTGGTTTCCAATAATGGCAAGCGTCTCACCGACAGCTACGAACTGCGTATTGACAACGTCGTGCTGCCTATGGACGACGAGACCTTTTTGGAGGCGCTGAAGGCAATCGATGTCAGCACCATCGAGGTGTACGTCCAATCGTCGGTAGCCATCAGCGGAGGCGGCAAATCCAACATCATCGACATCTACCTCAAGCCTCAAGCCGACGGTACGACTTCGGGCAAACTGTGGCTCGAAGGCTCGACACGCGGCAACGGCAAGGCTTGGGCTGATGTCGTGACCCGCAGCGGCAACGTCACCCTGCGTGGCTACGCGCTGACCAACCTTGGATATGCCCGTGGCGAACTCGCAGACGTAGGCCGTTACACCTCGCGGCAGACTGTGGAGGACGTGCACCTGAACGTCGATTGGGACATCAGCGACAAAGACAACCTTGTTATCAAGTTCTTCCAGGATTTCCTTGACAGCAAGCAACTGCTGCACTCAGACATCATCTCGCTTCCGCTGACCAACCTCCAGCCCCACTACATGCTGACGGCCAGCTACACACGCACACTGAACGATCGGGGCGCCACGCTGCTGACCGAGGGAGGCGGCGAGTTTCAGAAAAACCATAGCGACGACATTTCGATGCAGGATGGCTTCGCCTATTTGTTTTCCGAAGCCAGACTGCCCTGTTTTGGCGACAAACTCAACACGCTGGTGGGGTGGGAGATCGACTACTTCAACAACTTAGTGTCGCAGGTCGATCGCCAGCAGATGATGTTTAACGACCTCTACCTACAGTTAGACTTCACGTCCGGACCCTGGGTGCTGACCTTGGGCGACCGTTTCCGCATCACCAACTACTGGCACCGCACCCACTTCGAAGGCCCCGACCACTCGCTGTGGAACAACAACCGCGTCGAGAACAGCCTGCTGGCCAGCGTAGGCTACAAGTCGGGAGGCCACTTCGTGCAGGGCTTCTTCAATCGCGACTACCTCACGCCGGTCATCAACTTCATCTATGAGGGCTACGATATGGACACAGGCAGGCGCACGTACAACACCGCCCTCCGCACCAACATGTACCACTGTGCCGAGCTTCGCTACACCTATCAGCAGCCCGACCTCGTGCTGAGCGGCAGTGCGCTGCACGCCTGGTCAGATGGCAGCCCTCTGGCCGATGAACGCTACATCGGGATACGCGCCTCGCTCACCTGGCACAAGGGACCCCTGCGCCTGACCGCTGGAGCCGACTTCTATCATTGGTCTGCCCCCGATGTCCATCCAGTTATCTCGGACAACCGCTATTGCAACTACTTCGACCTGCGCCTCCTGCCCACACTGCTGCTGGACAGCGGCTGGCGTCTCAGTGCCAAACTCCTCTACAACAGTCGTCGTGAACTGATTGAAGAATTGCCTCCCCACCTCTATGCCTCGGTGAAGGTGAGCAAGGACCTGGGTCGTCACTGCACACTCAGTGCCGACTTCCACGACCTGGCTGGCTCCGGCCGCCTTCCGTCTTACCTCGTCGGCCACTACTACGACAACCGCGCCATCACCCTTGGCTGCACCTACAGGTTTTAACCGACTGTAGTTGTTTCTTATCTAACTTTCGGGAATGATGGATTTCTTATTATTGCTGTCCGCTAAAACTCAAATGAGCAAAAAATTATCTTCCGCAATGCCCTTAAACAGGCATTGCGTTTTTATTTTCAGAAAAGTAAGCCCCCTCTAATCGAATAATGTCTGTTCTTCAGG
>Ga0310691_10003069_pt1 | contig 20721 bp, 18 predicted proteins | sample 176DNAGHGlowgp2_FD_203887 | JGI IMG/M metagenome (GOLD analysis project Ga0310691, IMG submission 203887) | Sheep rumen microbial communities from Palmerston North, Manawatu-Wanganui, New Zealand - 1766 DNA GHGlow gp2 (v2) (version 2) | ecosystem: Host-associated > Mammals > Digestive system >...
AAATGAAAAATCACGCATTTTCTTTCATTTTGTTTATAATGGGATTCCAAAGGGACAATGTCCCTTTGGCGGGTTTGGGCGGAGCCCAATATCAATCATCGCGAAGCGATACCTTTTTCTACAGGCTGACACGGCAGTCTGCGGGGCGTACCCACAGACTGCCGTGTTTTATTATTTCGTTCCGAAAATGCGGTCGCCGGCATCGCCGAGACCGGGAACAATGTACGCATCTTCATTCAGGTGATCGTCCAGACAGCCGACATAAATGTCAATGTCCGGATGCTTTTCCTGCAATGCCTTCAGCCCTTCCGGCGCGGCAATGATGCACATGAACTTGATGTTCGTGCAGCCCTTTGCCTTGATATAATCGACTGCCTGTATCGCCGAGCCGCCTGTCGCAAGCATCGGGTCGGGCAGAATCACCAGACGGTCGGCAATTCCCCCGGGCAGCTTGCAGAAATATTCGTGCGGTTCGTGCGTGACTTCATCGCGGTAAAGCCCGATGTGTCCGACCTTCGCGGAGGGCACGAGATGCAGGATGCCGTCTACCATACCGAGACCGGCGCGGAGAATCGGCACAACTGCGAGCTTTTTTCCGGAAAGCATCGGCTCCATTGCTGTCGCAACCGGCGTTTTGACCTCGACCGGCTCGGTCGGCAGATCGCGCAGTGCCTCATAGCCCATCAGCATCGCAATCTCCCTGACGAGAATGCGGAAATCGCGTGTACCGGTATTTTCATCACGCAGCAGCGTGATCTTGTGCTGAATCAGCGGATGCTCCAGAATGACTGTTTTTCCCATCATTTTCCGTCCTTTCATGTTCTCCAGACGTGTTTCCTGCAAACTGCGCGTGTTTCACCCGCTGCCCTCAGCGGTACGATGCGACCAGTTCTTCCTTCTGCATACCGGTTTTTCCGGCGCAGTCATATTCCTCATAGAACAGGCGCGAAGCGGTTCCGGCGGGCACAACATGGCTGCCGCCGGCGTGCTTATATGCGGTAATCCGGAAGCAGATGCGCGATTCGTCCACATCGTCGAGCACAATCGTCATATTGCCCTCGGTCTGCTCGTTGCCGATCATACGCGGCACGGCGGAGAACTGAAAGATCTCCGGCAAACCGAAAGAGGATTTGTGCATGATCGTCAGCACGGGCTTGCGCACTGCCGCAATTTTCTGCTCATAAGGAGTATTATGGAATGCATCCTGTGCAATCAGATCGGGCACAGCAGGCATATTCAGATTCTTCAGGCGCGCACAGCCGGAGAATGCGCCGCTGCGGATCGCATGAAGCGATTTCGGCAGCGTGACGGTTTCGAGCGCGGCACAGTTGTGAAATGCATTCGCCCCGATGACAGAGATGCCCTCCGGAATGACAATCTCGCGGAGGAGCCCGCAGCCCTCAAAGCAGCCGATCCCGAGCATACCGCTTGAGCCGTCCGGATAACGCATTTCGCCGGGCATTACGATATTTTCGAGCATATCGCAGTCCCGGAAGGCATATGCGCCGATTTCGCAGAGCGTATTGGAGAGCGATGCCCGCTTCAGGCTCCGGCACTCGCGGAAGCCGCTTTCCCCGATGATCCGCACGGTATCCGGCATCAGCAGTTCAGCGATCTCCTGCTTGCGGAATTCTCCGCGCTCAACGCGGTCAGGTCTGCGGTACTTGATTTTGTCCGAAGCCGTTTTTTTACCAAATAATCCCATAAAAATCCCTCATTTTCGATTGATTTTATATCTATAAACAGGTCTGAGAAACGCGGAAACTGCTTTTTCTGTGTGCAGTTTCCGCGGTATTTGTGTTACTGCAAATCAGACAAGAATAACAGTATACACGATTTCGGAGATGACGTCCGGGTTATCCTTGTCGAAGAAGAACTGGACTGCCTTGCCCTCGGTCTTATACATTGCGAACACGGCGGTCTCCTGATCCGGCTTGCCGTACTTTGCGACAACGTCGTCATAGGTATCGCCGACGCGAATGCCCTCGTTGGTTGCGACGGTGTTATCCAGCAGATCGACCTCATAGAGCAGATTCAGGCTCTGATCGTGCTCATCCGGGTATGTGACGACCTGCAAGCCGCCGTATACATAGTAGTTGCTGGTGCCGGTAAAGGCGCAGGACGGTGCTTCAAACTTTTTATCGTAGGTGCCGAGCGCGGCAATGACGCCGTCTGCTTCTTTGCCGACCTCAAGGGTCACGCCGTTTGCAACATAGTCGAATGTGATCGGCACGGTCGCACCGGTTTCGGATTTCTCAGCGGGCGCTGTGCTGTCAGCAGGTGCGTCTGCTGCGGAATCCGCTGCGGAACTTGCAGCGGAATCTGCCGCAGAGGAGGCATCCGGTGTACCGGCTGCGCTGCTCTCGGCAGCAGAAGAACCTGCCGCCGTACTGCTGCTGTCATCGCCGCCGCAGGCAGTCAGCCCGCAGACCAGCATAGCGGAAAGTGCCGCACAAATGATTTTCTTGTTCATAATTCAAAACATCCTTTCAATTGATATGCAAAGGGCTTATGACTGTTGTTCGCCCTTGACATTGCCGTATTGCTCTAAATTTTTGAGCTGTCGCTCAATTTCGGCATCGTAGCGTGCGCCGATTTCGTCCCATTCTGCCCTGAGCTTTTCCTCTTTGCTCCGGTCGCGGAGGCCGAACTCGTCCTTGAGATAAGCGCCGAACCACTTGGAGAGCTTTTCTGCGCCGTAGACATTGAGGTGCAGCCCTGCGTCGTAGGTATCGGTGTTATAGTCGATCTGCGTCTCCGCCTGAACGGACTCATCGAGGAAATTGATATACGGGAGATGGTATTTCTCCGCATATTCCGTGATCTGCTCATCCCATTCCTCATACCAGTAAGGGTAAAGGGAGGGCGCCTTAATCAGCACGAGCTGAATATTATTTTTCGCGCAGAGCGTCATCATTTTGTCGAGGTAATTCCAGCAGGTTTCGCTGAAGGAATAGTCGATCAGCGGGGTGCCCTTCGGCACATTCTCTGCGGGCTTCGCATCGGCGCGGAGGTAATAGCCGGAAAAGAAATTCGGCTCTGCCCCGAAGTAATATTTGAAGTCATCGGCGGTCAGCTCGCTCCAGCGGCTGTGATACCGCAGAATCGGGAACACATAGGAGAGGAAGCTCTCCTCCTCGGTCATGGAAGCCTTGATGCAGTCATACTTGGACTTTGACCAGCGCATTCCCTCAATGGACATCCGGTTATAGGCTTCGCTCTGGGGCTCTCCGTATTTCATCGAAAGCACATTGAACACGACGACCTTCGGCTTTTCATAGCGCAGGGTATCTTCCAGCAGGTAATAGGACTGCCAGATGAGCTGCTGCGCCGAGCCGCGGATCGTACTGGAAATGCCGTAATCGCGCCACATTTCAACCGGAGAAAAATTCTCGTAGCATTCGCAGTCGCCGATAAACAGCACATCATGATCCTTGCCGGTGTCATAGTAAGAGGCGATCAGGTTGCCCTCTACGACATCGGACATATATTTGGGCTGGAGCAATCGCTGCACGGCGCCGAGCAGAACCACAGCGCCGGTGACGGTTGCGAGCCCGGCTAATATTCGTTTTTTCTTTCCCATTTGGGTGACTCCCTGAATCAAATCAATCAGAACTGATTATAAATGAACTGGCTGGAATCGTAGCCGATGCCGTATGCGCCGAAGACGACGACAATCAGCAGAAGCGCGACGGTCATGCAGCAGCTCAGGAATTTGGATTTATCGTAGAGCCGCTCGCGGACACTGCCGCGCCGCCCGAGCATACTTGCCGTAAAGAGCAGCACAATACCGACACCGAGCACGAGATAATCGGGCTTTGACAGACCCAGCTTCATCAGGCTGCCGTCCCAGAGGATCTGCGGATTCCACTTATAGAACATCGTACCGAACATTTTGAAGGTCAGCGGCACATCGAGATAGCAGTCGAACATACGCAGCAGTCCCATGAGGAAAGTTGTGCGCAGTGCCATAAAGCCGTCATATGCGCGGGTGTTGCTCCATGCATATTTCTTGTGGAATTTGTTATAGAGCGGGGTGAGGCGCTCGGAAATCAGAATCACGACCGCGTTCATCAGACCCCAGACGATGAAATTCCACGCAGCGCCGTGCCAGAGACCGGTCACGAACCAGACTGCAATCGTGGAGACATACACCGGCAGATACTTGCCGACATTCTTGCCGAGCTTTTCTCTGCTCCACTTCGAGAGCTTCAGCATCGGCTGACACACACTGATCGGATAGAACAGATAATCCTTGAACCATGTACCGAGCGTGATATGCCAGCGGCGCCAGTATTCGGTAATATTCTTCGAGAAGAACGGACGGTTGAAGTTCTCCGTGATCGGAATGCCGAGCACCTGCCCGATACCGATTGTGATATCAATGCCGCCCGTGAAATCGGCGTAGATGCGGAGGGTATAATACAGGATGCCCATAAGGACATACATTCCCTGATGCTGATCGGTATTGGAGATCAGCGCGGTGACAGCGGGCATAACGCGGTCTGCGAGCGCGACCTTTTTGAAATATCCCCAGAGGATGCGCTGCACGCCGAGGGTCACGCGCTTCGGATCATAGCCGTTGCCGGCATAGAGTCCCTTTGCGAGATCGTCATAGCGGCTGATCGGGCCCTGAATCAACTGCGGGAAGAAGGACACAAACAGTCCGAGGCGGGCAAAATTCTTTTCTGCCGGATACTTCTCGCGGTACACATCAATCGCATAGCCCATTGTCTGGAACAGGTAGAAGGACATACCCATCGGCAGCAGGAATTTCCGGACAGGGAGGCGGCGGCTTCCGCCGAACCAGCCGATGACCGTATTGATGTTATGCAGCGTAAATGCGCCGTATTTGACAACGGCAAGCATTCCGAAATTCAGAATCAGGCAGAGCACCAGCCAGCGGAACCGCCTGGATTTCGCCTTTTCCTTGAATGCCTTTTTCTCGTCCCGGCTCCATTCGGATTTATGCGCTGTGACCGTTTCCTTTGCAGCCGCCGCCATTTTTTCCATTTTCAGGGTAATGAGGTAAGTGCTCAGCGCGGTGACGGCAATATAGATCAGGTTGAGCGGCCCCGAATAGGCATAAAAGCCGATGCTGCCGACGAGCAGCAGCATCCAGCGAAACCGCTTCGGAATCAGAAAATAGATGATACAGAGCGTAATCAGCCCGATCACAAAGATCGAATCGGTAAACAGCATTATTCGTCCTCAAGCTCCTCGACCATTGCAGCGAGTGCCTTTGCGGAATTGAAATTCTCCGGGATGATCTTGTCAGCCGGAATGGTGATATCGAACTCGTTGCTCAGCTCGGAGATCAGCGTGACGATATCGAAGGAATCGAGGATCTTCTTGTCAATCAGCTTGTCCTCAGACTCAAAATCAACATCCTCGTGCAGATCCTGAAGGATCTCAATAACGGTGCTCAGTGTTTCACTCATGGCAGTATTCTCCTTTTTTCAGATGTTCTTTATGCGGATTTGCGGGGGGGATTATTCTCCCTCATAGATTGCGGTCAGTGCCTTGCGGTCGAGTTTGCCGTTCGGTGTATGCGGCATTTCGTCAAGCTGCCGGATCTTATTCGGCTGCATATAGCGCGGCAGGCGCTCCTTGAGATAGGCGGCGAGTTCGGCTTTTTCGACCTTGCCGGTATAGAACAGGACGATCTTGCCCTTAACCTTGTCATAGATACAGCCGACCGCCTCAACGCCGTCATACAGGCCGCAGTTGATCTCGATTTCGCCGAGCTCGATGCGGTGTCCCATATGCTTGATCTGGTAGTCCTTGCGCGAGACAAAGACGAGATCGCCGTCCGCATTGTAATGCGCGATATCGCCGGTGCGGTAGATCAGCTCCGGGAAGCGCGTTTGCAGCGGGTTCTGCGTAAAGACCTCGGCGGTTTTGTCAGGCTGCCCGAAATAGCCCATTGTCAGGCAGGTGCCGCGGATGCAGATTTCGCCGGGTTCCCCGAAGGGTGCTTCTTTGTTATTCTCATCGAGCAGAATGATGCCGGTATTCCGGAAGGGCTTGCCGATCGGAATGGCGTCGGTTTCCTCGAAATCGCGGTCAACGTGATAATAGCAGCTCATGCCGGTTGCCTCTGTCGGGCCGTAGAGGTTCGTGAACTTTGCCTCCGGCAGAACCTCGCGCCAGCGCTTGAACTGCTTGACCGGAAAGACCTCGCTGCCGAATGCGATGGTATGCAGCGTCTCGGGCTTGACCGTTTTGAATGTGCCGGTTGCGGAGATCATCGTCAGCGCGGAGACAACCCAGCAGACGGTATTGATGCTGTGCGAATTGAGGTACTCGACGAGCTGAATCGGGAATGAGAAAAGCTGCTTCGGCACAAGCCATGTCGTCGCGCCGAATTTCAGCGTGGGGTAAAGCTCCTTGAGGCAGGCGTCGAAATAAAGCGGCGTCTGGTTGCCGAACACGGTATTCCCGTTGAATCCGAGCGTTTCGGAGAGGTTTTCGATGTAATCAATGACGGAGCGGTGGCAGGCAAGAATGCCCTTCGGCACACCGGTCGAGCCGGATGTAAACACAATATAAATCGGGTCAATATCGAGCTGCTTTGCACGAATCTGCGCAAGCGCCGTGTCATTGACCGGCGTCTTGATGACTTCACCGAACAGATAGGTCTTGCCGGTATAGCCGAACTGCGGGAGCTGCGGCTGTGTGACGGCGTCGCAGATGACGGCGCGGGGCTTGAGCTGCTGGAGGATCATCTCGATCCGGAATGCCGGCATTTCGACATCCAGCGGAACATAATAGCAGCCCGCGTAAATCACGCCGAAAAAGGCGTTGATCGCCGCGGGTGATTTCTCCATGAACACCACGACCGGTTCACCGTACAGACCGTCTGCGTGCAGTGCAGAGCCGATTGCGCGGGCATTCTGCGAAACCTGCGCGAATGTGAGCTGCATGTTGTCATCGGCAAAGGCGGTTTTCTCCGCTGCACGGGGCAGTGTTTGTTCGAGATATTCGAGTACATTCGTCTGCATATTGCAACCTTCTTTTTATGATTGTTTCGCCTGATAGCCGCAGGCTTTGATCGCGCACTGCGCCAGAACCTCCATTGCATCGAGGAATCCGTGCCCGATGACATGGCGGTAATTGATGACAGAGAGCTCCGTGCAGCCGAGAATGACGCATTCGGCGCCCTGCGCACGCATGGAGTGGGCAACGGCATGGAAGCGCTCCATATCGGCATCCTTTCCGGATTTGACATCATCGTAAATCAGGCTCATGACCTCCCGCTGATTCCCGCCGTCGGGAATCACGGGGCGGATGCCCTCTGCGGTCAGCGCCTTCTGGAAGGTGCCGACCTGCAAGGTGCCGTCCGTTGCCATAATGCCGACCGCCTTGCAGCCGCGTGCCTTTAAGACGCGGGCGCTTTCGGTAATCGGGTTAATCAGCTCGGCGCGGAACGCGGTTTTCAGCTGATCGTAAAAGCCGTAAGCCGTCATGCACGGGATCACGAGCACATCGCATCCCATGCCTTCAAGCTGCCTGCCGGAATCGAGCATGACCGGCAGGGGGTTATCCTGTGATTTTCCGAGCAGAAACGCGGTTCTGTCCGGTGTCTGCGGGCGGCTGTAAAGCAGCGCCTCAAGATGCTCCTGATCGCGTTCGGCTTCCGTCTGCGCGGTCAGAATCTGCAAAAACAGAGCAGATGCCATCGGGCCGAGGCCGCCGATGATTCCGAGCTTTTTCTTCATTGTTTGCATATTCCTTCTGCGGTCATTCCGGTGTTGCCGGGTAGAGGCTCTTATCGCGGTTGAAGCACTGATTGTTCTTTGCGGAGAACGCATCCATCTGGGCATCTGTCCAGAGGAAGAAGTCAGAGACCTTATAGCGCGGTGTGGTGTCAAAATGATACCATGCGCCGTCTACATTGACAAGGCTCCAGTAATGGTTTGTTGCGCCCTCATAGGGCTTGACCTTCTCAACCAGCATATTCTCAAAGCCCGCGCAGGTCAGCAGCAGTCTGCCGAAGCCGTAGTAGTTGCGGCAGTCGCCGTAGCCCTGATAGAGCGCGACCGCAGCGGACTGATACCAGTCATAGCGCTGGCTGGAGCCGTGGTAGACCATATGGCCCTGCACATAATTGTAGAGCTTGCGGAGATACTGGCGTGAGGTGTCTCCCTCGTGATTGATGGATTCAATAATATGGTCGCCCATACGCATGACATCGTCCTCGGTGAGCTGCATAATATTTTCCTCATCAATAGAGGGCAGAACATGAAGGGTAGCAGTTTCGGTCTTGGTATTGCCGGCTTCATCCTTTGCGGTAAAGGTGACCGTATAATCGCCCGCTTTGCGGATGCTGAAGCCCTCGCCTTCCTCGCAGGTGACTTCGATTTCGCCGTCATGGGCATCGTTTGCGGTTACGCCGCGCAGATAGCTGACCGGAATGCCGACAATCGTGTGCATATCGCTGACGCCATTGATGACAGGCGGCTCGCCGTCTCCGCTGACGGAGTAGGTGATCTCACAGGTTGTGCTGTTGCCGCTGGTATCCGTCACGATGAGCTGTGTTGTATAGGTGCCCTGCATCATGGTTGTGGGCTCCTCGGAGAAGTGATACTCAACCTGAGAGAGATCCTCGCAGGATTCCACAAAATCCTTTGCGCTGATCTCCTGATGCACATAGAAATTCAGGGCATCGTGAATCTTGACCGCAGGCGCGGTGGTATCCTGTGCAACGAGCGTGAACGGCAGCTCCTTGCCGTGCGTCTTCACGGTAACGTCATAGGAACCGACCTTTGTGACATCGGTGAGGCTGAGCGAGAGAACCGCATCGGCATAATCCGCGCCGAGCAGCTCTGCGGCGGTTTTCTCAGTGCCGAGCTCCCATGTAATGACAGGCTCGCGGATTGTCAGAACCGTGTTTTCGGTTCTGGTGGTGCCGTCCTCAAGCTGCATCAGAATTGCGATATCCTGATCGCCGGAATCGGTTTTCGGCACGACAAGAAAGCGTGCGGTTTTGACCAGCGAGCGTGTGTTGTCGTTGAGGAAATCCTCAGCAGACGGAATCGGCTCGCCGTTCCAGATCGTCAGCTCGGACTTTACATAATCAAGCGTACTGGTCTGCGCGGTGATGGAATTTCCGCCCGCGAAGATCATGGTAAGCAGGATGGCGCAGAGTCCGATCAGAAGCGCACTGCCGATCAATGCGAATGCTGTCCGCTTGGATTTGCTCCCGGATGATGAATAACCAGAATGTGACCGTTTCATAGCAAAAGCCTTCCCTTTCGAGATGAAATTATCCGTTTGAATTGATACAGTCGTACATTTTATTATAACCCGTTTTGCAGGATATGTCAATCATTTTTGAGGTTTTACGGTAAAAAGCAGATGTTGAGAGACTGATTCCGGTAAAAAAAAGTGCATTTTGCCGGAAAGTTAAAAATCCCGGCAAAATGCGTTCGTGATTCTGCACAATTACAATGCACAACCGAATCGGAAATTGCGGATTTTACATCCGGCAATTTCGTCCGTTTTTTCATTTACATCGAAGCGGAGGGTGCATTTTTCTTTTCGGTATCCGCACACTGCTCAGCCGAAAAGCGGTCTGTACGGAAGGGTGCGAGCGGCAGTCCGTTCATGCCGAAAACGGTCACTTCCATGTAGTTTGTCCACGCATAGCGCGCATACACCGGCGCCGGAACCTCCGGTGCGGTAAGCGTGATGCAATTCTGTCCGAAAACGGGATGTGCGGGATAAAACACGCCGTCGGCGCCGGCAAGCTCGAAGCCCGCAGGCTCCCCGGTCAGACGGAAGCCGTCGCTTGCATTTTGCACCAAAACGGTAAAGCTCTGCCCCGAAGCATAGCTGCTGCGGTACATCGGTGCGCAGGCTTCCTCTGCGGGCAGGCAGCGGTATACAAGATACAGCGCCTGAAGCGCGAGCCGGTGCCCGACCGGTGCCTTGTCAGTCGGGTGAATGTTGTCAAGCTCGCCGCAGTCGGTCAGGACGGCGAGCCCTGTATTTTTCATTTTGCGGTATACCCTGTCCTGCGCCTCGCGGATTTTGCACCAGTGCTTGTAATCGGGGTCATGTGCATAGCGGAACATCGGGAGCTGCACATTGAGAAACGGCAGCTCGCAGTCGCCCCAGTCGCGGCGCCAGCATTCGATCAGCGCAGTCAGCAGCGTCTCATAGGCATCGGGGCGGTGATCGTCCGATTCGCCCTGATAATAGAGGAAGCCGCGCAGCGTATACGGGCAGACACGCCGCAGCATTGTCTCATAGCTGCCGCAGGGACGGCATTCATTCTTCGGACCCATCGGGCCGGGATAGCGGGATTCCCCGACGATCTTCTGTGCCTCGTCCCATGTGGTTTCGGGGTGCTCCTTCATCAGCTCAGAATACCGCACCCACCATACATCCTGATATGCGGCATATTCGTCGAATTCCGCGATTGCCTGCGCCTCGGTTTTTCCCTCCATTGCGCGGTCGTAATCCTCGATATACGGGCGGATCGCGGCGTTTTGTTCAAGGACATCGCGGGAGACCCAGACGGACGCCGAGGTTCCGCCCCAGTTGCAGCCGATCAGCCCGACGGTCACGCCGAGCTTCTTTGCAATCTCCAGCGCAAAATACAGCCCGACCGCCGACCATGCGCGGGAACCCTCCGGATCGGCATAGCCCCAGCCGGTATTGCGCTCAACCGCATCAAAATTCCCGTCGATGATGCGCTGCTTCGGCGTATAGTAAAAGCGCACGCCGCAGTCCGGTGTCAGGCTGCTGAGCAGCGCCGCGCCGTTTTTCTCGTCCTTGATTTCAAATTCCATATTGCTCTGCCCGCCGCAAAGCCAGACCTCACCGATTGCAATATCACGGAATGTGATACACACCGCGCCGCTCTGCACGGTCATGGTCAGTCCCTCGGCAGCAGGCATCGGCGGCAGCGTGACCTGCCATCTGCCATCCCGAATCACGCCGGAAGCGGACCGTCCGCCGAGTGTGACCGTGACGGTTTTTCCGTCCTTGCCGTCGCCCCACACGGTGATCGGCTTTTCCCGTTGCAGCACCATGCGGTCGCTGAAAATTGCAGCAGCTCTCATTGTGAAGAATCCTCCGTTTTTTCATGATTGCCGGGAATTCGCTGTTCCCGGCGGAAAAATGCATAAGAAAGCGCAAAGCTCAGAGATGTCAGAAGCAGATAGACCGTGATTGTGACAAAATGCGACTGCTTTATTACGGCACAGAATATGCCGAAGCCCAGATTCAAAATGCAAGCAGATGCGAGCAGAGATGCTCTGTCTCTGTTTCCGGGCAGATTTTTGCCGATGCCGAGATACAGCACCGCGCAGACAACCGTAAAAAACAGCTGCACCAGACAGATCATCGCCAGAACAAACGAAATCCCGATCGAAAACAGCGGCACGGTATCATTGTGAAAATTGTAAAAGAGACTTCTGATAAATGTCCCGCTTGCCGCAGTCATGGCGATCAGCGGCAGCACCGCAAACAGAATTTTGCATTTTCGCAGCATCATCGAACCTCCTTCCTGCCACACGGCTCAGGTGAGGACAATTCCTCTTGTAAAGCGCTCCGGCGGCGGACACGGCGCACCGTCGAGGTAGGCGGCGGCAATCTCCTGCACGCGCCCGGGCGATTCATCGGTCATCGCGAGCAGCGCATAGCCCGCATTTGCAAAGGCTTCCGGGCGGTCAGCAAGCCAGACTGCCGCAGAATTGAACAGCTCGGCATAATCCGGCGCATCGGTATACCGCGTGCAGTCTGTATAAACCGCTGCTCCCTTGCGGTCGGTCAGGGTGTGTCTGCATTTGCGGCAGCCGACCTGCGCCTGAATCGGACAATTTCGGGTCAGCATCAGCGGCAGCCTGCCGTATGCGAAAACGCCCGCCGGAACCGGAGACGCCGGCATTTCCCGCCGCGGAAGCTCCGGCGGCAGCAGCAGATCGGTCAGGCCGTGCCCGGCGAGCGCTTCGCAGGCAAAGCTGTTTGCCGCGTGCATTCCGAGCGTGCCGTGCAGCGTATAGCCGAGCTTTTTCCCGAGTATGATATCGCCGGGCTGCTGTACGCCGAGGTGTGTGTATCCCATTTTCCTCGCATCTTCGAGCTTATTCTCAATCGCATCCTCATCGCATACAAAGCGCGGCGCAAGCAGAATGCAGCGCGATACCGGAAACGGGTTCTGCTCGGGATTCAGTGCCGCCTCCGCAAACGAAAGCGGCAGCAGCAGATATTCGATGCGGTCTGCGTAACCGTTCAGCGCCGCAAGCTGACTGAGCCGCCGGATCTGAAGCCGGACGGCGGGCGCACCGGAATTTTTCCGCCGAGCGGCATTCTGTGGCGCCGGCATCAGCCGGTGAACCGGTTTGTTTGTGCGGATGACGGATGCATCCATCGCCGCCGCTGCCTCCCGGCGCATCGCATTGAGCGCCGAAGCGGGCAGCATCAGCCCGTCGCTGATCTCAGCAGACACCTCGCCTGCATTATAAATAGTATCTCCGAGCTTTGCAAAGCTCTGCGTAAGCTGCGTAAGCGTTGTCGGACGGGTCTCCGCACGCCGGGGCATCTCTCCGCACACCGCCGCGCTGTGCCCTGCGTCATCCGTAACGGTCAGTACGGCAGGCTCCCCCGCGTGCAATGTATAATGTGCATTCAAAGCAACGCATTTACGCGGCTTTCGGTATAATTCCCGCAGCGGTGCCAGCACAGCCTGTGCCGCCGTGACGTCCTCCTTCTGCCGCGTGCCGAACATATCGGTACGGGCATCGGTGAAATAGCCGTCGGTGAATCCGCTCCGCGAAAAGACCGCACGCAGCGTATCGAGCGCCGGTGCCTTGCCGCCGAGCGCCTCCCGGCAGGCTGTCACCGCCGCCGCAACATATTCCGGACGCTTCATCCGCCCTTCGATTTTCAGCGAATGTACGCCGATTTCCTGCATTTCGGCAAGATGTGTCACCAGTGAAAGATCCTTCAATGAAAGCGCACAGGCATCCTTTTTCCGGTCATCCGCAGAAAACGGCAGGCGGCAGGGCTGTGCGCAGCATCCCCGGTTTGCCGAGCGTCCGCCCATCGCGGCAGACATCAGACATTGCCCGGATACGCACATACAGTGTGCCCCGTGAACAAACGCCTCAACCTCAAGCCCGCAGTGCGACGCCTCTCGGCAAACCGCCGCAAGCTGCTCCCGGGAGAGCTCCCGCGCCGCGACGATACGGCAAAAGCCCGCCTGCTTCGCAAGCTGCACGCCGGCGGGCGTATGAACCGTCATTTGGGTTGAGGCATGGAGCCGCAGCGTCGGCAGGCGCCTTGCAATGTACGCCGCCGCGCCGATATCCTGCACAATCATGCCGTCCGCACCGATCTCCGCCGCTGTCTCCAGAAGCGCATCCAGCGCCGCAAATTCGCTGTCGAAAATCAGCGTATTGACGGCGAGATAGAGCTTTGCGCCTGCGAGATGACACGCATCTGCGGCAGCGAAAAGCCCCTCCCGGTCAAAGTTCTGCGCATTTGCCCGCGCAGAAAACTGCTTTGCGCCGAGATAAACGGCATCTGCACCGCATCGCAGCGCCGCTGTCAGCGCCTCGGGACTGCCCGCCGGGGCAAGCAGCTCCGTGTTCGCAGGCATCATGCCTCGGTATCGGTCAGTGAAAGCTGCTTCTCGCCGCTCTCCTCCTCAGCGGGTGCATCCGCAGCGGGTTCCGCCTCAGTCGGATCGGCAGCAGGCGTTTCGGGAGCAGGCACCGCCTTTTTCTTCTTCTTTTTGGTTTCGAGTTCGTCCGCCTGAATGCTCTCCTTCAGCTCTTTCAGCTTATTGAGATTCTCAAGCTGCTCAATTTTCGCCTTCAGCACGTCGATTTCACGCAGGGCGGCATCGCGCTCAAGCCGTGCCTTGCCCGCCTCATCGACATACTCCTTCACCTGCGAGCGGATGACCTCGACACTGTTATTCGCCTTGGTCAGCTCATCCATTGTCGAAAGCGCGACCATCATAACAGCGGAATGCGCGGAAATACGCGGATTATTCTCGGTAATATCACCGATTCTCTTTTCAAGCGACTTGGCGAGCTGATACACATAGCTCGGCGCATCCTCTGTCGAAAGGACATATTCTTTTCCGCAGAGCACGACCTTTACACGTTGTTTCATAGCTTTCTCTTCCTTTCTTTATTGCAGATAGCGGATCAGACCCACGACCTTGCCGAGGACGGCTGCCTCTCTGACAAAGATCGGTTCCATTGTGTCATTTTCCGGCTGGAGTCTGTACCCGCCGTTTTCCTTGTAGAACCGTTTGACTGTCGCTTCATCGCCATGCACGAGCACGACCGCGATTTCGCCGTTTTCCACGATATCGCACTGCTGTACGATGACGATATCTCCGTCGAGGATGCCGGCTTTGATCATACTCTCGCCGCGGATCCGCAGCGCGAACAGCTCCCCGCTGAAATGTCTGTCCGGCACATAGCTGATATATTCCTCAATGTTTTCAATTGCCGTAATCGGCTGCCCCGCCGTGACGGTTCCGATCAGCGGGACGCTGCGGGTATTGTGGCCGTGCAGCCGGATAGCGCGGTTTTGGTTATCCATTTTATCGAGCAGACCTTCATCGACCAGAATATTGATATAGCGGTGAACGGTCGAGGTTGAGCGGATATCCAGCGCGGCGCAGATTTCCCGGACCGTCGGCGCATAGCCGTCCCCGATGCGTTCCCGGATATAAGCGTAAATGGCTTTCGCCTGTTCATTCAGCATATCGGCACCTCATTTTTTGACTTACAGGTTTTCGCGTGATTGCAGGGTATCTGCGATCTGCTTCGAGAGCTTGTTGACATCGCCGCAGCCGAGCGTAATGATGAGGTCGCCGGGCTGTGCGATCTTGCAGACTGCATCACAGACAGCATCGAAATTCTGATATTTTCTGGTATCGTCGGGATCCGGCACGGATTCATCCTGCGGGAACCAGATACACCCGGGGATTTTCTCCGCGAGCATCCTTGTGAAAATGCCGGTCGTATTGCGCTCTCTGCCGCCCATGATATCGGTCAGCGCAACGATATCGGCAATGCTGAGTGCCGCCGCGAAGTCATCGAGCAAACGCTCGGTGCGGGTATAAGTGAACGGCTGATGCACGGCAATGACGCGGCGATAGGGCATTGCCTTTGCCGCCCTGAGCGTCGCGGCAATTTCTGCGGGATGATGCCCGTAGTCATCGGCGACGGTGATGCCGCCGCAGTTTGCGTGGATATCAAACCGGCGCTTTGCTCCGTGGAAGGCGAGCAGCCCCGCCTGACACTGCGCGAAATTCAGCCCGACAAGATGCGCCGCGGCAATTGCGGAGAGCGCATTCAGGACATTGTGCTGTCCCGGCACAAGCAGCGTTGCCTCACCGAGTTTTTCGTCCTTATGCCAGACAGTAAACACAGTCTGCTGCTGCGCGGTGTGGCGGATATCGGAGGCGCGCCATTCGCAGTCTGCGCCGGTGCCGAAGCGGATCATCTTCTTGCCGGAAACGGCTGCCATTGCATCGCAGGTATTGGCGTCATCGCCGTTATAAAGCACATATCTGCTGGATTTCTGCGCAAATTTTGTGAAGGATGCCTTCAGGTTTTCGAGCGTATGGAAATATTCCATATGATCCTCGTCGATGTTCAGGATCACGGCGATATCCGGGGAAAGATGCAGAAATGTGTCCACATATTCGCACGCCTCACAGACAAAAATATCGCTGCTGCCCGCTCTGCCGCTGCCGCCGATTGCAGGCAGCTTTCCGCCGATAACGGCAGAGAGGTCGATCCCTGCGGTAAAGAGAATCTGCGCGAGCATTGAGGAGGCGGTTGTTTTGCCGTGCGTTCCGGCGATGCAGACCGCATTGTTGTACCATTCCGAGACGATTCCGAGCAGCTCGCTCCGTTCCATGACGTCAACGCTGCTCTGTTCTGCGGCAGCGCGCTCGGGGTTTGTTTTCGCGATCGCGGCAGAATACACAACCAGATCGGCGTCCCCGATATTCTCCGCACGCTGCCCGAGCTGCACCGGAATGCCCAGTGCCCGCACCGCAGCCAGCGTATCCGTCTCATTGTTGTCCGAGCCTGTCAGGTAATAGCCCTTTGCATGGAGCACCTGCGCGAGCGGATACATTCCGCTGCCGCCGATACCGATCATATGGATATGCTGTTTACCCTCCAGTTTTTGATTCATTCTAATCACCCTTTCCGGCAATGCATACGCGATGCCATATTTGTATAATTGCATACATCAGCTGAATAAAACCGGCTGTTTATTCGGATAATATGCATGATTCTTAAAAATGCACATGAAATATTCACAAAACGAACACAATTCCATGCTATGATAAGAGCGTACCGGTTCGGCATAACTGCATGGCGCCGCACCGTAAAGAAAAACGGTCACGTTGCACCGCTGCACGGTCGGCAGTGCAATCAGAAAGGAAGGATTACTCCCATGGAAATTACAGATCTGAAAATTCGCAAAATGTTTCCGGAAGGGCGGCTGCGTGCAATTGTATCCATCACACTGGATCAGATGCTGGCGGTGCATGATATCAAGGTCGTGCAGGGAGAGAGCAGACTGTTCGTCGCCATGCCGAGCCGTCAGGACGAAGCGGGCATTTTCCGCGATATCGTCCATCCGATCACCGCATCTGCGCGTCAGTTCTTTGAGACGCAGATCGTTGAAGCATACCAGCGGCAGGTTGCACTGATGCAGGCGGAGGCTGATTACCGAAGCTCGCAGGATACAGCATCCGCAGCGGAGGCTCCCGCAGAGGAAAAAGAATAAGATCCCTGAGAGGGCTTTGCGCGCCGTCCGGTTGATTGCCGGGCGGCATTTTTGCGCCCTTTTGCGGGTTGCGTTCCTGTTATTTTCCGAGCAGACGCGCCGTTTTCAGGAGTGCGATCTGCGTTTTGGCATCGGGCAGCTCATCGCGCATGACCATTTCGACCGCTTCGCTGAGCGGCATCCGGATCACATCGAGGAATTCGTCCTGATCGAGCGCCTGCTGATGGGTCAGCGTCAGCTCGCGGGCGAGGTACATATGGATGACCTCCTTGTCATAGGCAGGGGTCGGATAGAGGCACCCGAGCGATTCGATTCTGCCGGAGACCGCGCCGACCTCCTCCTTCAGCTCGCGAACCGCGCAGGTTTCCGGGTTTTCGCCGTATTCGAGCTTGCCTGCGGGGATTTCAAGTGTCTCTGTGCCGTGCGGATAGCGGAACTGCCGGACCATCAGCACATCGTTCTCATCCGTCAGCGGGACAATGCAAGCCCCGCCGGGATGATGAACGACCTCGCGCAATGCTTCGGTTCCGTCCTCAAGGCGAACCGTATCGCGTGTCACGCGCAGAATTCTGCCGTCATAAATCTCCTCGCTGCCGAGCTGCACCTCTTTGAGATGCTGCGGCACGGTGTCATGCTTCGTCATCGGGATCCTCCTTTTCGTCCGCCTGCGGCTCCGCGAAATGCGAACCTTGTGCGGGCGCTGCAAAATGGCTGCCGGCTTCCGATGCGGATACATCGGGTGCATCCTCTGCATCCTCTGCATCCTGTGTACCGGGCAGCATCTCCGGCTCCTCCGGGGCGGCGTCCGCCTGAACCGGGGCTTCCTGCTCTACCGGATCACAGTCCGCGGTATCATCCGGCTCATAATCCTGCTCAAAATCCGGCTCATAGTCCGGTTCGCCATCGGGCAGCGGCGGCTCATAGGGCTCCGGCTCCGGATGCTTCGCGGCAGCATAGCGGAGATACAGGGTATGCTCCGGAATGCCGGTATAGGGATCATAGTCATAGCAATGGGAATGCACGGCAGTTTCACTGCGCTTTCCGCGCTCTGCAACTGCTGCCCAGATCAGGTACAGCAGGAGCAGTCCGATGCCGCTGATCGAGAGAATGGCACCGATCCGCAGACCGGGCGTCTCGTAGAAGAATTCGATATTGTTGATACCGGCTTCGCAGCGCACTGCCATAAAGCCGTAATTGACGCGCTCAACATCGACCGGTCTGCCGTTGACCCTTGCCTCCCAGCCGGATTCATACGGCACGCTGAAGAAGACCATCTCCGGCTTTTCGAGCACAATCTGTGCGTTAAAGCCGTCGGAGCTGTAATTGAAGACGGAGCAGGTCTGCTCTGCGCGCTCGCTGCAATATGCGGCAAAGGCGAGGTCGGTTCTCGCGATGCGATCGTCTGCGGGCAGCTCTGTCAGGATATCGGCGTACTTTTCGATCTGCTTCTCGTTCATGCCGAGTGCCGAGAGCATCAGCTTCTGTCTCGTCATCGTCGAGACGGTATTGAGCGCAGATTCGGGAATATAGCTATCATATGCAATTCCCATCGGAATATAGGCTTCATTCTCATAAATATTGAAGCCGTTTTCGCGTTTGAGATACCGGAAGCTCGGCATTTCCTCAAGGCGGTCCGGCGTCTCACCGGAATTGCCGTTCTCGCCGGATACAACCTTATCGAAGTAATACTTCACGCTGAACAGCTCGCGCAGGGCGTAGTTTTTCGGCTCTGCACGCGAGGCGACGTCGCGGGTGACATCGACGGCATCATAGAAATCCATCGTCGAAACCGGCACGATGCTGTGGAAGCAGCGCATATTGGAATAGCCCCAGAACATCGGGTAATTGTCGTAGTCCTTGGAGATATCAATGCGGTAGAACTGATGCGGCTCCTCCTCCAGCGAAATTTTATCGCCTCCGTTGATTGCGGTATTGATATACGCATCCGGCCATGCGCCGAGCCCGAGACCGAAATAGACAACACTGCATCCGGAGCCAAGGCAGCAGAAGACGGTCGCTAAAATTGCGACTTTATAGAATTTCCCGCCCTTTTTCCGCGCAATCAGGATCAGCGCGGCGAAGTAAAGCATAATGGCGCAGAAGCCGAGCGTCAGCCAGAAATACCAGTTGTATTTTGCAAATTCAAAGAAGTGGATCTTTTCCTTTTTATCCCTTGTCGGGAGCAGGGAGATGACGCCGAATGCCGCAAGGAAGATGCCGCAGACGGTCACGCCGCCCCGCCATTTGATCTTCGGGTTGTCGAGCGCATAGGCGGTCATCATCGCCATGATGAGCAGCGGCATATAATACCAGCGCGCATAGTAGGACGCATTGAACATATAGAACATCGAATTCAGCACCGGCACAAATGCGCAGATGATGCAGATGACCGTCAGGCGGCTTGCCCAGTGCTTCCGCTTCTGCGAGAGGAAGGCGATGACGCCCGCCATCGAGTACAGCGGCAGATATCCGCCCATCGACGACCATTTGCCGTAATCGGACTGGAACAGATTGGGGCGCGCCGGGACATCCGGCAGCATGAAGAAGCTCTGGACAATGCGCCAGAGGCGGGTGCGGTCATAGTAAGCGACCATATCCATGCCCCAGAGATACTTCTTGACGCGGTAGTTTTCGTAGATTGCGAGTGCGGAGGGCAGCAGCATGAACGCGGCAATCAGCACGCCGATGACAGCCTCCAGTGCAATGCTGAAGAATTTGCGCAGGGATGCATCGAAATCCTTGCAGGGGCAGCGGACGATGAAATACAGCACAAGGAACACCGCCTGCCCGGTGAAGAAATAATAGTTGAGAATCGCCATGAACGCGACCGACAGCGCAAGCACGCCGCGCCGATTTTCATTGACGCGCTGCTCCATTGCAATCAGCAAAAGCGGGAAAAATGCGGTCACATCCTGAAAATGGTTGAAGAAGATATTGTAAAGCTGGAAGCCGGAGAACGAATAGAGCAAGCCGCCGATCAGCGCAGCATGGCGGCTCCGGACAAAGCGCCGGATATAGGCATACGCGGTCAGCGCGGCGAAGGCGTGCTTCAGCGCGAGCAGATAGGGCATCAGATACAGCACAGCCCCCTGCGGGAACGGCACAGTCAGCCAGAAGAATGGGCTGCCGAGCAGGTAGAAGGAATAAGAGCCGATGAAATTGGCGCCGAGGTCGGTCTGCCAGTTCCAGCCGAAATCGCCGTTTACGACGGATTTATGTGCGAGATAATAAAACGGGAGCTGCTGAGAATTGAAATCGCCGTAGTAAATGAAAAATCCTTTTGTCATGATCATGACCGGCAGAATAATCAGAAGCATGATCCCGAATGCGATGAAAAACACCTGCAAATAAGATTCCCGCCGCTCCGAAAGCGGATACAGGGTATGTTTTTTCCGCGTGCCCATCAGATGATTCCTCCTCTCCTGATCCGAGCGCTGTGAACGATAGTTCTATTATAACACATTATACCGGAAAACGCAATGGGAGCGGGTGAAAAAAATCTTCGGTGCAACTTTCGGAGCACCGAAGGTAAAGCCGTTTTCACATAAGACAATCCTGCTGCAAGATGGTAGAATTCCGGTACACCTTTTGAGGATGAAGAAGGAGTAACAAATTTCTGTAAAAAATATAAAGTTAAATATATATTATCATATCAGATTTTTAGAAGTTACTTCTTCCTCAATATGCGCGCACGGTTTGCATGATATTGCGGCAATATTGTTTTATTTGAGCGATGCGGGCATTGTCCGCTTAACTTTTATTCCGATTTGCGCTTTTCATCCTCGGTACGGGGGTGACAACCCAAAGAGGGGAAGGGGAAAGCGCAAACTTCGTTTGCTTATCCCCCTTTCCCCCTTTAGGTTTTCGCCCCCGAGCCCCCGCTTTCCTGATTCCCCTATCCCTCTAATTCGCTCGCCTTTTATTCCGAGAAACTAATAG